>Ga0080004_1125079_pt1 | contig 33170 bp, 37 predicted proteins | sample WasSprMetagenome_FD_69207 | JGI IMG/M metagenome (GOLD analysis project Ga0080004, IMG submission 69207) | Sulfidic aquatic microbial communities from Washburn Spring, Yellowstone National Park, USA - WS (SPADES assembly) (version 2) | ecosystem: Environmental > Aquatic > Thermal springs > Hot...
ATACAGAGATAACAGTTGAGTTGATAACTCCTATAGCGATGGAGAAGGGATTAAGGTTTGCAATCAGAGAGGGAGGAAGAACTATAGGAGCTGGTATCGTTACGGAAATTATTGAGTAAATTTTTTTAAGGAGAATCATATGGCAGAAGAGAGTGTTAATAAAAAACAAATAATGAGAATAAAACTTGAATCTTCTGATAGTGCTCTTCTTGATCAATCAGTGGCAAAAATAATTGATGCAGTTAGAAGTAGTGGTGCAAGGGTGAGTGGACCTGTTTTTTTGCCAAGAGAAATAAGGAGATACACTGTAAATAGATCAGTTCATGTTGATAAAAAATCAAGAGAGCAGTTTGAAATAATAAGACACAGAAGAATAATAGATATAATTGATTCAACTTCAAAAACAACTGATGCGCTTAATTCTGTAGATCTTCCAAGTGATGTTAAAGTGGAGTTTAAGATAATAAAATAAGTGAGAAGAATAGAAAGAATCCTATCTTATATTAAAGAATATCCCCACAAAAGTATACTCTACGGAGTGTATGGAGTGGGGATTTTATTTTTTGTGTTGATTCTTTTATTTTCAATACTTATGAGGCAATTTTTAAAAGAACTTCCATCTATAGATAAACTTTCTGAATATACTCCATCGCTAAGTACTTATGTTTATGATATAAATGGTGAAGTTATAACTGAGTATTCCGTTGAAAGAAGATCTTTTTTAACTCTTGATAAAATTCCTCTTGATATTCAAAATGCTTTAATAGCAATGGAGGATAATGATTTTTTTAAACATTGGGGTATATCATTAAAGGGAATTGCAAGAGCATTTTTGAGAGATGTTCTTCACAGGAGAGTTAGACAAGGTGGTTCTACTATAACTCAACAACTTTCAAAACTTCTTTTTTTAAAACCGGAAAGAACAATTTCAAGAAAAATAAAAGAAATATTTATTGCTTTTCAGATTGAAAGAAATTTTTCAAAGCAAGAAATTCTTCAGATGTATTTAAATCAGATATATTTTGGAAATGGTGTATATGGGGTACAGACAGCATCAAAATATTATTTTGGAAAGGATGTAGAAAATGTAACATTATCAGAAGCAGCTCTTCTTATAGGAATAATACCTGCACCTGAAAGATATTCTCCATTTGCAAATAAAGAGCTTGCAAAAAAAAGAAGGGATCTTGTTCTTCAAAGAATGTATGAGGAAGGATATATAACTAAGGAAGAATATGAAAAAGCAAAAAAGGAAAGTATACCCGAGAAGAGATCTTTTCTTTATGTTTCAAATGCTCCATATTTTACTGAGTACATAAGACAACAACTTGAACCAAAATATGGTGTAGAAATGTTTTGGAAAGGGGGATTAAAAATTTATACAACGCTTGATTTAAAAAAACAAAAAAAAGCAGAAGAAATATTTGAGGAAAGATTAAGAGAATATGAAAATAAAAATGTTAAATCTGATCAGGCATCATCAACATCAACTCTTCAGGGAGCGTTTCTTGCCATTGACTCTAAAACTGGTGCTATAAAAGTTATGATTGGTGGCAGAAATTATAAAGAGAGTCAGTTTAATAGAGTGACTCAAGCAAAAAGACAAGCGGGCTCTACATTTAAACCTTTTGTTTGGCTTTGTTCTCTTTATAATGGATATACTCCTGCAAGTATGGTTTATGATAGACCTATGGTTTTTTATGCTGATAGTAGAATGAATTGGCATTTAATAGAAGATGCTACTGATGAGGCAACTATAAATGATGTAATAGAGCCTTTTGCTGAAAATCCTGATTTTAAGATATGGATGCCTGCAAATTTTGATGGAAAATTCCTAGGGAAAATAACATTAAGAAAAGCACTTGAAAAATCAAGAAACCTTGTTTCTGTTTATCTTGTAAATAATCTTGGAGCAAGTAATGTAGTAGATTTTGCATATAGGGCTGGTATAAAATCTAAACTTGATGCTGTTCCATCTATTGCTCTTGGTACATCGCTTGTTAGTGTGATGGAGATGACTGCAGCGTTTAATACATTTGCAAATGGTGGAATTTATGTTGAGCCATTTGCGATACTTAAAGTTGTTGATAATACTGGAAAAATTCTTGAAGAAAATATGCCAAAAGAAAATGAGGTTTTTAAGCCTCAAGAAGTATATCTTCTTGTTAATATGATGAAAGGAGTTGTTCAAAGAGGAACAGGAAGGGTTGTATCCAGACTTAGAAGACCGATTGCTGGAAAAACGGGAACATCACAAGATAGCAAAGATACATGGTTTATTGGATTTACACCTGATATTACTGCTGGTGCATGGATGGGTTATGATGATTTCTCAAAGGTTCCTATGTCTGATTGGACAGGTGGAACTGCAGTAGCTCCATGGTGGAGTGATATAATGGAAGAAATTTTAAAAGATTATCCTGTAAGAGATTTTGTTGTTCCTGATAAGATTACGTTTGTAAGTATAGATGAAGATAGTGGCAAACTTGCAACGCCTAAGTGTAAAAATAAAATAGTTGAGGCATTTATAAGTGGAACAGAACCAAAAGAGTTTTGTGATCTTGAACATTGAGATTAAGATAAAATGATTCCTATAGTAAGAAATAAATACAATGAAAAAAGTATAACAAATCCCATAGATTATCTTAAAAAATGTAATAAGTATAAAAATTTAAAACTTCCCCAAAGATGTATAATAACATACTTTTATCTTTCTAAAATCATCGAAAATATACTTTTAGCAAGAAAAATAAATTATAAAAAAAATAATAATTTTTTTATTATTGAAAATACTCCATGGATTTTTTTATCTTCTGTCTCTGCACCAAATGTAGTTCGTCTTATAGAAGAGTTAAGAGTATTTGGTGTTAAAGAAATTATAAATACAGGAATTTGTGGGGGAATATCTTTGGATCTTTCTATAGGAGATATTATCCTTGTAGATTGTGCATTTAGAGATGAAGGAACATCGTATCATTATATTAAACCATCGAAAATTTCATATTCATCAAAAAAACTTTTTAATGAAATCAAAAAAAGATTTATTCTTAATAAAGTTGATTTTAAAAAAGGTTGTGTTTGGACAACTGATGCTCCTTATAGAGAGACAGAGGTTGAAATAAAATATTTTAGAGATAAAGGTGTTTTGTGTGTTGATATGGAAAGTTCTGCTATTTTTTCCGTTTGTAAATATTATAACATTAAAGCATCATCGGTTCTTGTAGTAAGTGATTTACTTTTAGATAATAAGTGGAGATATGAGTTTAATTTAGATTTTTTTGAAAAGAGTTTTGAAAAAATTTTTTATTCATTTTTGAAATCTGTTCTTTGAATTTGCTATAATATTATATACCAGATTTTCTTTTGAAAATTTGGGTTATTATTATTTTTTATAAAAAAGGAGAAGGTATTTGTTATGTCAGATAATTCTGAAAAAATAGAGGTTGAAGGAGTTATAAAAGAATCTCTTCCAAATGCAACGTTTAGAGTAGATATAGGTGGTAAAATAATACTTGGAGTTGTTAGCGGTAAAATGAGAGTTAATCATATAAAAATACTTCCCGGCGATAGAGTAAAAGTTGAGCTTTCTCCTTATGATTTTAGTAAAGGGAGAATAATATTTAGAGAAAAATCAAGAGGTGAATTATGAAAGTAAGATCAAGTGTAAAAAAATTATGTGAGAAATGTAAAATAGTTAGAAGAAGTGGAATAGTTAGAGTTATATGTGAAAATCCTAAACATAAACAAAGACAAGGATAAAAAGGAGTAGAATATGGCAAGAATAGTGGGAGTTGACTTACCAAGAAACAAAAAGATATATGTGGCATTAAGCTACATTTATGGAATAGGAATTCCTCTTGCAAAAAAGATTCTTGAGAAGGATCTTGAAGGAAAAATTGATCCTAATAAAAGAGTTAAGGATCTTACAGAGGAAGAGATTGGAATGCTTAATGCTGTTATATCAAAAAATTATAAAGTTGAAGGTGAACTTAGAAGAGAGATTCAAAATAATATCAAAAGATATATTGAGATAGGTTCATATAGGGGATATAGGCATAGAAGGAATCTACCTGTAAGAGGTCAAAGAACAAGAACAAATGCAAGAACAAGAAGAGGAAAGAGAAAGACAGTTGGTGCTGTTACAAAAGCAACACTTATGGCGCAGCAAAAAGCTGCTGCAAAAAGTGATAAAAAGTAATTAAAGGAGAATAATTATGGAAAAAGGAAAAAGAAAACATATTCATCTATCTTCTGCAAGGATATATATAACTTCAAGTTTTAATAATACAATAGTTACTCTTACAGATGAGAGAGGAAATGTTGTTGCATGGGCATCTGCTGGTTCAAGTGGTTTTAAAGGTACAAAAAAAGGAACACCATTTGCAGCGCAGATTGCTGTAAATAAAGTTCTTGAAAAAGCAAATGCTTTTGGTGTAAAGCAATTAAACATTTTTATAAGTGGTCCTGGTCCTGGAAGAGAGACTGCTCTTAGAGCAATTGCTCAGAGTGGTTTAAAAATAGTTTCAATAAAAGATATAACCCCAATACCACATAATGGTTGTAGACCACCAAAACCAAGAAGAGTGTAATTATTAAGGAGGAAGAGAAATGAAATATACTGAAGCAGTATGTAAGAGATGTAGAAGTTTAAACGAAAAGCTTTTTCTTAAAGGAGACAAATGCTTTTCAAATTGTATACTTGAGAAACGGAAATCTTCTATAAAACAAAAAAAACTTTCTGATTATGGAAAGCATCTTAGAGAGAAGCAGATATTAAAGTACTCATATCTTATGAGTGAAGCACAATTTAGAAGATTTTTTGATATAGCATCAAAGGCAAAAGGAAGAACTGGTGAAACACTTCTTAAGTTATGTGAGATGAGACTTGATAATATTGTAAGAAGAATTGGATATGCATTGTCAATAAAAACGGCAAGACAATTAGTTTTCCATGGGCATATAAAAGTAAATGGAAAAGTTGTAAAAATTCCATCATATATATTAAAGGAAGGAGATGAAGTATCATTATCATCGCCATCTCTTTTAGAAAATGTTTTTATAAAGCATTCTCTTGAGGTTACAGATTCAAATGCTTCAAGACCTTCATATATGGTTTATAATCCTGAAACAAAGTCAGCAAAGATTGTTAGAATTCCTGAAAGAAGTGAACTGCCATCAAAGGTTAATGAGCAGTTGATAGTTGAGTTCTATTCCAAATAATTTGTAGAAGGAGGAATTTTATGTCAAAATTTGTTAAGGAAATAATTGTTCCTGTAGGTGTTGAAACGGTTGAGGAATTAAAAAATGAAAATGAGCATTATGCAAAATTTGTATGTCAACCGTATGAAAAAGGGTATGGTCATACTATAGGAAATTCTTTGAGAAGAGTTCTTTTATCAAGCATTGATGGTGCAGCCCCAATTGCTGTAAGAATAAAGGGTGTAAATCATGAGTATACGACAATAGAAGGTATAAAAGAAGATGTTTTGGATATAGTAATGAATCTTAAGAAATTAAGGTTAAGAATAAATGATGGACAAAGACATACCCTTTATATATCTGAAAAAGGAAAGAAAGTTGTTAAAGCTGGAGATATAAAACCTAATGCTTCAGTTGAGATAATAAATAAAGATCTTGAAATTGCAACACTTGAAAGTGGAGCAGTTTTTGAAGCAGAGATTGAAGTTGCACGAGGTACAGGGTATCTTACAAGCGAGCAGATAAGAGAAAGAATTGAACTACCACAAGATTATATATTGATGGATACACTATTTTCACCAGTTAGAAAAGTTAACTATAAAGTGGAGAATGCAAGAGTAGGGCAAGAGACAGATTATGATAAGTTGATTATTGAGATATGGACTGATGGAAGCGTAACTCCAAAAGAAGCACTTGATAGAGCAGGTGCTCTTCTTTTAAACTCTCTTTCACCTTTTGTTTCAAATCTTCAACCTCAAACAGTAGTTGAAGAAGAAACACAACAAGAGGAAGATGATGAATTAAAAGAACTTCTTGACCAGAGTGTTGAGATTATGGAACTTTCTCAAAGAGCTTCAAACTGCTTAAAGATTGCAAATATTAAAACAATAAGAGATCTTGTTTCTAAAACAGAAGAAGATCTACTTGCAGTAAAGAACTTTGGAGAAAAATCGCTTGAAGAAATAAAAAAGAAGCTTGAAGAAATGGGGCTTTCACTTGGGATGCTTAAGTAAGGAGGATGTTTTATGATTAAAAATCATAGTGGAAGAAAACTTTCTAAAATTGGCTCTCATAGAAGAGCAATGTTTGCTAATATGATTACAAGTCTTATAATGAATGAGAGTATTATAACAACAAATGCAAAAGCAAAAGAATTGAGAAGGTTTTTTGATAGGATGATGAATTATGCAAAAGATAATAAATACTCTCTTCTTAAAGGGATGGTTAGGAATAAAGATGCTTTTAAAAAGGTTATCAATGTACTTGTTCCTAGATTTAAAGAGAGAAATTCAGGATATACTACTTTAATAAATGTAGGGTATAGGAAAGGTGATAATACACTTTTAACGATGGTAAAGTTGGTAGAATGAAATTTTTTGAAAAACTTTTTAATATTTTTTCAAATGATATAGGGATGGATCTTGGGACGGCGACTACACTTGTTTATCTCAAAGGTAAGGGTATAGTTTTAAGAGAACCATCTGTCGTTGCAATTGATAAAAATACAAGAAGGGTTCTTGCTGTTGGAAATGAAGCAAAGCAAATGATAGGGAAAACCCCTAATTCTATTGGTGCTGTAAGACCTTTGAGAGATGGGGTTATAGCCGATTTCGAGGTCACCCATCAGATGATAAAATATTTTATTCAAAAAGTTATGCTAAAAAGGACGATTTTGCGTCCAAGAATAGTTATAGGGATACCTTCTGGAATTACGGAAGTGGAGAAGAGGGCTGTTCATGAATCTGCACAACAAGCTGGTGCTAGAGAAGTTTGGCTTATTGAGGAACCAATGGCTGCTGCTATAGGAGCTGATCTACCAATATCCGAACCTAATGCAAGTATGATATGTGATATAGGAGGAGGGACCACCGAAATTGCTGTTATTTCTCTTGGTGGTATAGTAGTTTCCAAATCTCTAGATATTGCTGGTGATGAAATGGATGAAGTTATAATGCAGTATTTTAGAAGAAAATATAATCTAATAATAGGTGAATCAACAGCTGAAGAAGTTAAAATAAAAATAGGATCTGTTTTTCCGTTAAAAGAAGAAATGGTTATGGAAGTTAAGGGAAGGGATCAATCTAAGGGACTTCCTAAAACAGTGACAGCAACAAGCGATGAGATAAGGCAGGCTTTAATGGAACCGGTAAGTCTTATTATAGATGCTATAAAGCAGGTTCTTGAGGAAACACCACCTGAGCTTTCTGCAGATCTTGTTGATAGAGGAATGGTTCTTGCAGGTGGAAGTTCACTTTTAAGGGGTTTGTGTGAACTTATAAGGCAAGAGACTGAACTTCCAGTTCATAGAGCAGCAGATCCAGTGAGTTGTGTTGCTCTTGGATGTGGTAAATATCTTGAAATCCTCGATAAAGTCAAACTCTCATCAGTACCTTTTTATAAGTAAAAGCCCTCTTTTTTAAAATTATGAAAAGAACACCTCTTTATAATTTTTTGTTTTATTTGTTTATTTCTATTTCAATTTTTCTTATAATAATTAAACCTACGAGATTTGTTAATTCTGTAAGAGTTTTTTTTTCCTATATCTTTGATCCTTCATTTGTTTTTAAACCGTTAAATTATACTTCAGATATTTATGAAAAAATGAATTCTTTGATATTATGTTCTTTTAAAATAAAAAAATTTTCAGATGAAAATTTTAATCTTAAATCTAAAATGGTTTTTATGGAATCACTTATAAATGAGAATAAAAGATTTTCAGAGATTATAGGTCTTAAAAAAAATTTAAGTCATAACGGTGTTTTTGCAAGAATTGTTTCTATAAATGTATATAATCCATATGTTTCCGCATATATTGATAAAGGAAAAAATGATGGAATTTCTCTTTATAATCCAGTTCTTTCACTTTTAAATGGAAGGTGGGTTCTTATTGGAAGGGTTTCTGAAGTTTATGATAATTTTTCAAAAATAATTTTTATAACTGCACCAGGTTTTTCATTTATAGTTGATACAAATTCATCAAGAGGGCTTTTAACCTCTGATGGGAAAAAACTTATTTATAAATTTATAGAGGGTGATTTAAAACTTGGAGATGCTATTTATTCTTCTAAGATTTCGCTAACATTTCCTCCATTTCTTTATGTGGGAAATGTTGTTGAGATAAAAGGAAGTTCTGAATTTAGAAATGCTTATGTCGATGGTTTTAAGTTAAAAGATATAGATATAGTTTATGTAATTGACTTCAAACCTTACTCAGAAGCTTTAGAGGAAAGATTATGATATTGCTTGTGTTTTTTTTAATGGTTTTAATTCAGTTTATTTTTTCTTACCTAAATATTAGTGTTGATGTAATATTTATATTTGTTTTTTGGGTTAATTATAGAAATAATGATATTATTTCACTTATATACTCTTTTTTTGCTGGCCTTTATATGGATTTTTATTATCAATTTCCGTTTGGAGTTTGTTCTCTTACAATGACAATTCTTTCGGGAATAATAGCAAATATGAAAGATAAGATGGATATAGAAATAATAGTTTCTCGGTTTGTTAGTTTTATAACAATGAATTATATCTTTAACTTACTTCTTTTCATATTTTCACTTATTGTATTATCACAAAATTATTTTAATTTGAAATTTCTCTATCTTCCATTTATAAATTTTTTCTTTTTTGAAATTTTTAAAATTGCTTTTGAAAAAGTTTATAACAAAAAGTATAGTGAAGTTTATTATGATTGAATTTGAAAAAAATGCTGAATCAATAAATACAGTTTATCGAATATTTTATCTAATAGTTTTTATTTTCGGTGTAAATGTTATAAATATACAAATAATAAATTATTCAAAATATTATTTAATGTCTGAAAAAAACAGAATTAGAAATATACCAAAAATTGGACCAAGAGGTAGCATAATAACATTTGATGGAATTTCTGTAGCAACAAATAAACCATCCTATAGTGTCATATATTTTCCAAAGGAAAATGTATCAGAAAATAGAATGCTTGAACTTTCAAAAAAACTTGCCTCAATATCATTATCTGATTATAAGTCAATAAATGAACTTATTAAAAAATCTCAAAGTACTTTAAAACCTGTAAAATTAATTGATAATATTAGTTCAAAATCTGCAATGTTTTTTTATGAGATAAAAAATATTTTCCCAGAGATTGAAATAGTTGAGGAAAATAGAAGATATTACCCATATTCATCCCTTTTAAGTCACATAATAGGATATACTGGAAGAATGGATGAGGAGGATGTTAAATATTATCTTAAAAAAGGATATTCACTTGATTCATATGTTGGAAAAACCGGTGTAGAGAAGAAGTATGAGGAGTATCTTAAAGGAAAAGATGGTGGTCTTTTTATGGAAGTTGATAACAGAGGAAGAATAATAAGATTACTTGGATTTGAAGACTGGGAAAAAGGAAGTGATGTTATTCTTACTATTGATTTTAAACTTCAAAAAGCAGCTGAAGATGCTCTTTTGAAACTTCCATATAAAAGAGGAGCATGTGTTGCAGTAGATTCAACTAATGGAAAAGTTCTTGTTTATGCTGTAAAGCCAGGTTATGATCTTAATTATTTTTCTGCATATAGGGATGAAACATCAACTTCTACTCAGATAGATCAGTTCAATATACCTATACAAGGCCTTTATCCACCAGCATCTACTTTTAAAGTAATAACAGCAATTAGTGCTCTTGAGAGCGGAAGATTTGATACAAGTACCAAGTATTACTGTCCTGGATATTATGATGCTGGTAATAGAGTTTTTAAATGCTGGGAGAAGAAAGGACATAAATGGCAGGATATAATAAGTGGGATTGCAAACTCCTGTGATGTCTTTTTTTATAATGTTGCTTATTTGATTGGTCCATATGAGATTGAAAGTATGGCTAAAAAATTTAGACTTGATCAAAAAACATTTATAGATCTTCCCTATGAAAAAGCAGGTAAAATCTATGGACCTTCTTCAAGAATAAACTCAAGAGGATATTGGTTTATAGGAGATACGCTAAATATGGCAATAGGTCAGGGTGAGACGCTTGTAACACCTATGGAAATGCTTATGGTTGTTATGGCTCTTTCAAATGGAGGAAAATTTTACAAACCTTATTATGTTGATAGAGTCATATCAAGTGATGGTAAAGTTATTTTTCAAAATGTTTCTCAGATTTTAGGGAGTATAACTCTTAAGAAGGAAACATATGATATTATTTACCAGGCTATGAGAGCGGTTGTTAAAGAAGGAACTGGTAAAACTTGTGATATAAATGATGTTGAAGTTTATGGTAAAACAGGTACTGCTCAAAATCCTCATGGTAAAGATCATGCATGGTTTATTGCTTTTGCTAAAAAAGAAGGTTATAACCCAATAGCTATAAGTGTTTTAATTGAACATGGAGAACATGGATCAAGTGCTGCTGCTCCAGTTGCAAGAGAGGTTATAAAAGAGTATTTTAAGTCAAAAGATTCTATCTCAAAATTAGAGGTTAGCGAATGATATCAAGTTTGGATAGAAAAGTGAGATTTGATTGGGTACTTTTTATATCAGTTTGTATACTTCTTATAGTTGGAACGCTTGCCATTTATTCTTCGACTTCAATGCTTCCTTTTAGAGAAAGAATTATAAGAACTCATTTCATTGCTATTATTATAGGATTTTTTTCTATGTTTTTTATGTGGATACTTGATTATCAGATACTTGATGAATATAGCGGAAGAATCTATTTTTTTTCTCTTTTATTACTTCTTCTTGTTCTTTTCTTTGGTGTTGTTGATAAAGGTTCAAGATCCTGGTTTAGACTTCCATTTTTTTCAATACAACCAAGCGAAATTGCAAGATTAGGTTTAATAATTTATGTTGCTTCATATATATCTAGAAATCCTAATTCTGTAAGCGATATTGAAGGAATTATTAAACTTTTTATTCAAATATCTCCATTTTTTATATTGATGATTAAACAACCAGATTTTTCTGGTGTACTTATAACTTTTTTTCCTCTTTTTGTTATCCTTTTTGTTGCAGGTATAAATATGGTTTATATTTATATTATCCTTGCTTATATTTTTTTATCAGGTATAATTCCATTTGTCAATGTTCTTTTCTATATTAATCCAGATCTCATGAATATATCAATCTTTGAATTGATTTATAATATTTCATTTTGGGGTTATTCATCTTTAATTACCCTTCTTATTATATGGATAGGTGGATTTGTTTTATGGTATTTTATAAATAAGTTAAATCCTCTTATTAAATGGATTTATCTTGTGGTGATTCTTAGTATTATCAGTTTATCTTATATCTCTGGTGTTTTTATAAAGAATCAAATAAAGGATTATCAGTATAAAAGAATAGTTAGTTTTATTAATCCATATTCTGATCCTCGTGGTGCTGGGTATAATATAATACAAGCAAGAATTGCATTGGGTTCAGGTGGAATTGGCGGAAAAGGAATATTTTCTGGCACACAATCAAGATTAGGTTTTGTCCCTGAGAGACATACCGATTTTATATTCTCTGTTGTTGGAGAGGAGATGGGTATTATTGGTAGTTTTTTGGTTATAGTCGCATACCTTGTTATTTTAAATAGAATAAAAACAATAATTTTTCTTTCAAGAAGTAGTTTTGGTTATTATTTGTGTTGTGGTTTTGCAGGGCTTTTTATGGGATATTTTTTTATAAACATAGGTATGATACTTGGATTTTTTCCTGTTGCAGGTGTGCCTCTCCCATTTGTTTCATATGGAGGAAGTAATCTTGTTTCTTCTTTTATGATTGTTGGAATACTTAACTCGATATATGCAAGGAGGCTTGCAATAGGATGATAAGATATAGATTTGTTTTTGCAAGAAAAAAACCTATAAAGATTGGAGATGGTAGAACATCTGATTATCTTAAAAATCTTTTTCTTGATATATTTCCTGTTGTTGAGGATAAAAAAGGAAGATTTTCATTTGGGCCATCTCTTCCTCTTGATTTTGAGAGTGAAAGTGAGTATGTTGATGTTTATATGAAGTATCGTATGGAAGAATCTGTTGTAAAAGATTTAATTGAAAAAAATATTTCCGAGCATTATACCATTCTTCGTTTTAAAACAATTCCGCTTTATTTTCCATCAGTTGAAAGTGTTCTTGATGCCTTAGAATATGAGTTTTACATAGATAGAGATATTGATGACGAATTTTTTGTTGATGAGAAAAGATTTAAATCAAAAGATATATTTGATTTTAGGATAAAGAAATCTTCATTTTCTATAATTCTTTCAAAAAATGTAAAGATCTCTGATTTTATTTCTTTTTTTGATGATTATAAATTTTTGAGAAAAATAAGGAAGAATTTATATTGGATTGATTCTAATGGTAATTTAAGAATTATATAAAAAGGAGTGGCTTATGGAAAATAACCAAAAAAATACAATTGAAATATATTCAAACAGGTCTTTTGATGAGATAAGAATAGCAGTTATAGAAAACTCAAGACTTGCTGAAATATTTTGGGAAAGAAGTTCTAATGCAAGTCTTGTTGGAAATATATATAAAGGTGTTGTTGAAAATGTTCTTCCTGGAATTTCAAGTGCATTTATAAATATAGGACTTGAGAAAAATGCATATATTTATATCTCAGATGTTATAGGAGATAAGAGGCAGGGGATAGATAATATATTAAAAAAAGGACAGGAGGTTATGGTTCAAATAATAAAAGATGCTATAAGTACAAAAGGGATGAAGGTTACAATGGATATAACAATTCCTGGAAAATATCTAGTTCTTTCTCCATACAGCGATCATATTTCTGTTTCTAAAAATATAGAGGATGAGGCTGAAAGAGAAAGGCTTCTAAATATAGTAACATCAATTGTTGAAAGCACAAAGAAATATGGGGTTATTGTAAGAACTGAAGCAGAGGGTGTTGGTGAGGAAGAACTTAGAAAAGAATATAAATACCTTATAAGACTTTGGGAAAGTTTATTAAAAAAATTTGAAAATGTAAGAGCACCATCACTTTTATACAAGGATATGGATATAACTCTTCAAGTTGCAAGGGATCTTTTAAACAAGGATGTTTCAATATATATGCTTGATAATCGTGAAGATTATTATAATGTTCTTGATTTTGTTTCAAAGATTTCACCAGAATACAAAGATAAAATAAAACTTTATGAGGCAAAAACACCTATATTTAAAGCTTTTAATATAGAGCAGGAGATCGATGAACTTAGAAAAATAAAGATTGAAATTCCAAGTGGAGGAAGTATAATAATTCAAGAGGCAGAATCTCTTTGTGCGATAGATGTTAATACAGGAAGATATACTGGGAATAAATCTCAAGAAGAAACTGTAACACAGACAAATATTGAGGCTGCATATGAGATTGCAAGACAGTTAAGGCTTAGAAACATTGGTGGAATAATTGTCATAGATTTTATAGATATGAAAAAGGCATCTAATAGAAACAGGGTTATGAAGGCTCTTGAGGATGCTCTAAAAAATGATAGAGCAAAGATAAAAATACTTCCTATAACAAGACTTGGACTTATAGAAATGACAAGAGAAAGAAGAAGAGAAAGCACATTTAGTATGCTTACGCAAGAGTGTCCTCAGTGTCATGGTTCTGGAAGAGTTCTTTCAATAGAAAGTTTAAGAATAAAGATACAAAGAGATATAATAGATCTTACAAGGGGAAAGAATGGTGGTAATTTAAGAGTTGTTCTTCATCCTGTTGTTATGGAGGCACTTAAACCAAAGCTACATCAGATGGAAAAAACTGTTCAGAGAAATATAAAACTTGTTTCTGATCCTCAACTTATATGGGAAGATTATAGAATCATTATAGAATAATATCATGGAGGAAGTGATGAAAAAAATATTTTTCTTTCTTTTTTTAAATTTTATAATTTTGCCACTCCATTCATCTTTTGGTAAGTATGATTTTTATAAAAGAGATACCCATATAGGAAGAGTTAGTTATTATGAGTTTAATGAGAAAAGATATTTTGATCTTAATGAATTTACAAAGGTTCTTAAAATCAAAAAAGATATATATTCTGTTTCATCAAAGGTTGTTCTTTATTTCGATAATAAAAAACTTATTATCACTAAAAATCTTGTTAATTTTGATGGAATATTTAAAGTAGAATCAATATCAAAACCAATTATTCTTAGGGGAAGTAAATATTTTATAAACTCAGAAATATTTACTGTCAGTGAATTTCCAAAGATTTTTGAGATGAAGTTTGATATAGATGATTCTCATAAAAAAGTTTTTATATATACTGATATAAATGTTGTCTCGATAAAATATTTTTCTTATATGGAAAAAACAAGAGTTACCGTTTATCTTTCAAAGCCACTCCAATATAAAGTTTCTCTCTTTGATAAAAAATTGATTATTGATATAAATGATGGAGTATATTCAATGCCATCAGAAAATATCTCACTTGGTGATGGAAAGATTGATAACATAAAAGTTATTCAAAATAAATCAGGATTAAAAATAATAATTGAGACTGGAGTTCTTTTTGATGGCGAATATGAAACATCAACTCTAAATAATCCTGATAGAATAATTATTGACATTAAAGCAAAAAAAGAAGAAGAAATAAAAAGAATTGATGTTCCTGAAAGAGATAAAAATCCTATTTTACCTCAAGCTACATCAACATTTGTCCTTCCTGATAAGATAAAAAGGAATGAAAAAAAAGTAGTCATAATAGATCCTGGACATGGTGGTAAAGATCCTGGAGGAAATGTTGTTTTTGGAAAAAGGGAGAAACAGATAAATCTTGAGATAGCAAAAAAATTGTATGAGATAATGAAGAATGATGATAGATTTGAAACATATATTACAAGGAATGATGATACATTTATTGCGCTTTATGAAAGAAGTAAGTTTGCAAACGAGAAAAAGTGTGATCTTTTTATATCAATTCATGCCAATGCTCATAAAAATAGAAAAGAAAATGGATTTGAGATATATTTTCTTTCAGAAAAAGCAACTGATCCTTGGGCAAATGAAGTTCAAGAATATGAAAATGCTTCTATAGAATATGAAGGAGGAGCATTTGATTATACACCAGCAGCAATAGTTCTTCACTCTCTTGCAAGAAATGAGTATATAAATGAAGGAAGCAAACTTGCAGCTTATGTCGCAGAATATATGCAAAAAGAAACACCTTTTGTAAATAGAGGTGTTAAACAGGCTGCATTTTATGTTCTTAGAGGAACTTACTGTCCTGGAATACTGGTAGAAGTTGGTTTTATGACTAATAAAAAAGATAAGAAAAATCTTGATGATCCAAAAGTTCAAAAGAAAGTTGCACAATCTATTTATAAAGGAATACTTGAGTATGAAAAAAATTCAAAATAGACCTATTGGAATATTTGATTCAGGTTTGGGAGGACTTACTGTTTTTAAAGAGATAAGAAAAATTCTTCCTTTTGAGGATCTTATATATTTTGGTGATACAATGAGGGTTCCTTATGGTGATAAATCTGTTGAGAATATAAGAAAATTTGCAGCAGAGATTTCTGTTTTTCTTTCAGGTCTTGGAGTAAAGATGATAGTTGTTGCTTGTAATACAGTTTCAGCAAATGCTCTTGATGTGGTTGAAAAAGTAGGTGGTATAAGGGTTGTTGGAGTAATAGAGCCTGGAGTTAAAACCGCATTAAAAAAAACAAAAACAGGAAAGATAATAGTTATAGGTACAAGAGCAACAGTAAAAAGCCATGCTTATCGTAACGCTATAAAACTAATCTCAGAAAAAATTTTAGTTAAAGAAAAAGCATGCCCTCTTTTTGTTCCTCTTGTTGAGGAGGGTTTTGTAAATCATCCGGCAACTAAACTAATAGCAATGGAATACCTATCAGAGTTCCGTAATACTGATTATGATACGATAATACTGGGATGTACTCATTATCCACTTTTAAAGAAACAAATAAGAGAAGTTTTAGGAAAAAATATAAGTATAGTTGATTCTTCAAGGGCGTGTGCAAAATATGTTAAAGATGAACTTATAAAAAATAACCTTATATCAAAAACTAATAGAAATGGTAAAAGTATTTTTTATGTAAGCGATGTCCAACAAAATTTTAAAAATCTTGCTTATAGATTAGCAGGTATTAAAATATGTAAAATAAATATTAAGAGGTTTTGAGGAGGAGAGATGAAAAAAATAATTCTATTTGGTTTTATTATAGGAAGTATTGTTTCTATTAGTTATGCAAAAGATTTAAAGAAAGGTAAAACTGATGTAAAAAACGTTTCTGTGTCAAGTAAAACTGTGGTGTCTTCAACTAATACAAATAATAAAAATATGGTCTCAAATAACAATATTTCAAATAAAAGTTTAGAAAACTCAAATGATTATTCTGAGGAAAAAGGTGAAGGAGTTGTTGTAGATGAAAATTTTGAGTATAAGACAGAGGAAAGAACTGAAGATTTATTTGAAGATGGAAAAACTGAAAATATTAAAGGAGGAAGTATTCTTCCTTACAGTTTTGGAGTTTTTAGAGGTGTTTTAAATATAGATGGAAAACCTGTTCTTGTTTTTGAAACGGATGAAACTATCTATTTTATAACGATTTATAAGGAAAATGAAAAGATTAAATGGAAACTTTATGGAAAACTTTCAAGAGGATGAGGGAGGCTATATGAAGAGAAAGGATTTGATAAGACATCTAAATAAAGAAGGTTGTATTCTTGTTAGAGAAGGTGGAAAATACTCTGTTTATATGAATCCTGCTACAAAAAAAGAAGTTCCTGTAACAAGGCATAATGAGATTGCAGATTTTGCAGTTAAAAAAATATGCAAAGAACTTGGAATAAATCCACCTCAATAAAGTTGTCAAAGATTAAGAGTTGTTTAAATATAAAAAAAAATTTAATAGAGGTATTTTTGATATCTCTTTTTCTTTATTCTTGTGCAACAGTAAATATAGATGTGATTCAAGCAGGTCCCTTTTTCCCATCTCATAAAAACGAAATAAAACTGTATACTGATAAAAATCAAGTTGAGAAACCTTTTGGAGCGATTGCAATACTTCATAGTGATCGTTTTGATTGTTCTCAAAAACTTCAAAAAAAGATAATAGAAAATGCAAAAGAACAAGCGCGAAATATTGGAGCTGATGGAATAATTTATTATTTTGACTTTGGTGAGAAAAATCCATATCTTGAACTTGATGAAAAATGTTTTTTTTCTGGGCTTGCAATAAAATTTGTTGATGCAAAAAAAGATTAAAATAATGTATAATTAAGTTATAGCCACTAAGAAAAAATTCATAATTAAAGATATGGTGGCTTTTGGAGGTAATAATATGAAACTTGAAGTAAAAAAGATAGAAATTACATCGCTTGTCTTTAGTGGTTTTACTGTTGCGATTTTCTTTGTGTCTTTGATTGCAAGTATAATAGCAATTTTTATTGTTCCAAGCCCAATATGGATTGGTGAAACATTTAAAGCAAAGTTTATAGGAGCATTTTTCTATACACTAACATTTTTTATAATAACACTTGCATATATTACCTTTTTAGTTTTTATATATAACTTTTTTATAAGTGTTATAGGACTTGGTGGAATAAAGGTGAAGGTTGAAGAGGCGGAGGATGAGTAAATGATAAAAATAAATATTCTTTTTGTCTCAAAGGACATTGTTAAGGCTTCACTTTTGATAGAGGTTTTAAAGAGGCAGGGATATTCAGTAATTACTGCAAATAAATCATCAGAAGCACTATCTCTAATTGAGGATAGAAAAATAGATTTACTTATACTTTCCAAAGAACTTGCAGATGGGAATGGGCTATTGTTTTTAAAAAATATTAGGAATTCTCAATACAAAGATATCCCTGTTATTGCAATTGTAGATTCTCAAAATGATGTTCTTGAAAATATACCAAAGGAACTTGCAGATGATCTTATTTTTTCCTTTGGTTCTTCTCCAAAAAGCAAAGAAAATAGTTCTCCTATAACATACAAGCTTGCCTTTTTTCAATTAGGTGCAGATGAGTGCTTAACATATGAACAGGATCTTCATGAAAGTGTTGCAAGAATAAAGGCTGTAATTAGAAGAATAAAACCAAAAGAAGCAGAGGAAGTAATAAAGGTAAATGAGATAGAACTTGATATGGCAAGTTATACCGTAAAAGTTGCTGGGAAGGAGATAAAGGTTACAGCAAAGGAGTTTGATCTTCTCTATGTTTTTTTGAGTTCTCCAAATAGAGTTCTTTCAAGACCATATCTTCTTGAAAGAATATGGGGATTTAATTACTTTGGATCTCCAAGGACCGTTGATGTTCATATAAGAAGACTTAGAGCAAAACTTGGAAAAGCTTCAAAATATATACATACTGTTTCTTGCGTGGGTTATAAGTTTATACCATAAACTGGAGGTGTGATGGAGATAAAAATTTTAGTAGTTGATGATGATGCTAATTTAAGAGAAAGTTTATGTGAGTCTCTTGAACTTTTTGGTTTTAAATGTTTTGAGGCAAAGAATGCAAAAGAAGGTTATGAAACTGCTAAAAAGATAATGCCTGATGTAGTAATAATGGATATTCAATTACCAGATTCTATAGGTTTTCAACTTTGCCAAGAGATTAGAAAGCTTTCAAAAGATTCAATAATAATAATGATGAGCGGAAGATTTCTATCATCAGATGAGAAGACCCAAGGTTTTGATCTTGGGGCAGATGAGTATCTAACAAAACCATTTGATATTCAGGAACTTGCTGTAAGGATAAAACAGCTTCTCTCACGAAAAGGAAAGAATTAGTGTTATCTCTAAAATAATTAAAGGAGGAAAGATGAACTTTATTATGAGTATATTTTTTTTATTTTGTGGAGTTTTTTTTGGTGCTCAAACAAATGCTACAAATTCAATTGTTGTAGAGATATATTCTGAGCCTTTTGATTCAAAGGGGATGCAGAGTTTTATATATTTAGATACTATTAAGAGGAAAATTAAAAAACTTGATTTAAAGTTTTTCCCAATAGTAAATAAAGATCAAAATGGAAATTTTTATTCATCAAGAGGTGATGTTGAGCTTACTGAGGTTGCAAGAATTGAGCAAATAATTGAAAGATTTCCACATAAATTAAATGATTATCTTATTGGAAGAACTCTTAGTAGTTCTTATGATGGATGGAAAGAGGCTTGTATTTATGCACAGATAAATCCTCTTGATTTTGATAATTATCTAAATACAAACAAAAAACAACTTATTAAAAAAGCATATGAAAGAATTCAAAAAAAGAATTTATCTGATTTTTCAATTTTTATAAACTCAAAAAAATATGATGGTGATGTTTTGCTTGTTTCATTTATTGAAAATATAAATAAATATTTAGGTGAAAAAGAAAAATTAAATCTTTATCAAAAAGAAATTTCAATGATAAAACCACCACAATTTAAGATAGTTTATAATGATTTAACAAAAGATTGGGTGGATGAGTATTTAATAAATGGCTTTAAAAGATTTTTTCCAAATATAAAACCTGAAATGGTAAAATTGGATGAAATCCCTCAAGATAAAAGGAATAAAATTAGAATGCTTCCTGCATATCTTATTGAAAAAACACCTCCTGTTGTTGATCTTTTTTCAAATGCTAGTGATAGTATGGGATTTGAAACTATTGATGATTTTTATGTGTATTACAATAAAAACGGAAATCTTCTTATTTTAGATAAACAAAAGACTCCCAAAAAACTTGAGGCTTTTGTTATGTCCCAATGTCCTTTTGGTGTAATGTCCTTAAATTCACTTATAGATGCTATAGAGAACGGTAAAATAGCAAAAGATATATCTTTTGATGTTCATTATATTGGTGATGTTTTTAAGGATGCAGATGGTAATTTGCAATTTCATTCTCTTCATGGAGATGATGAATGGAAAGAGGATTTAAGACAGATTCTTATAAAAAATAAGTTCCCAGATAAGTATTTTGCATATCTTAAAGAGAGAAATAAAAATTATTCATCACCAGATTGGACACAAGCATCTAAAAATGTTGGGATAGATCCAGAAATAATTGAAAAAAATTTTGAAGAAGGGAAGAAACTTCTTGAAAAAGATTTTTCTTATACAAATTCATATGGGATATCAACTTCACCAACATTTATGATTGATGGTAATATTATGGTTGTTGGACTTGGAAATTTAAAAAAATTTGATGATTATAAAAATATTGATATAAAAGATTCTCCTTCAGGTGGGTGTGGAAAATAGTTTTTAAACAATTTGAAATAATTATTTAATTAGATGTTTTTAAAATATTTTATATGGCAAGAAAAAAAAGAGGCAAGCTATTTTATAAACTTCTTATAATCTTTTTTGTTGTTTCTCTTCTTCCTCTTGGGATTGTTAGTTATTATCTTGTAAATTTAACTCAAACTACTCTCAACAGATCTATTATAAGAGATCAAGAAGCACTTGCACTTGCTTTTGCTGATACTGTTACAAACTATGTAATTTCTTTTAGAAACATACTTTATGAATCAGCACATCTTGAAGATTTTTATACAATGAATAGAGAAAAAATCAACACCTTAGTTACTAATATGATGCAACTTCATCCAGCATTTCTTGAAATATCTGTTTTAAATCCATTAGGGCAAGAAATAATAAGAAGTGTAAGGGAAGGTGGAAAGGGGGAACTTAGGGATTTTATAAATTCAGATATTTATAAGGTTTGTTTAAAAAAAGGTGAATATATTGGTGATTTTGAAAGATATAAAATGAAATATCCTTCAATAACTATAGCTGTAAGTATTGTAAATCCTAAAAATCCAAGTTATATTGCAGGAATTCTTGTTGGAAAACTTAGTCTTTCAACACTTTCAGGATTACTTAAGGCAAGTTTTCCTGATCCAAATCATACAAGGGTATGGGTTGTTGATGTAAATGGTTTTATTATTGCTTCTTCAATTGTTGAAGATGTAGAAAAACCTAATGCAAAACTTGATGATGAGGTTGTAAGAATACTTTTAAGCAATGATGCAAGAAGTGGCGGGGGAGAGATAATTTTGAAAAATGGGGCAAAAGTCTTTGGTGCTTTTGCTGAGGTAAACGAACTTGGATGGCTTGTATATATTGAAAGATCTATAAATGTTGCATATGGGGCATCAAGGGAAATGCTTGAAAAAACTTGGAAAGTGATGATATTTGTAACTCTTTTTATCTTATTTTTGGGTTATGCTGTTTCTGTTATAATAACACAACCAATTCAAGCACTTAGGGAAGCAGCAGTAAATATTGCGGAAGGAAATTTTGATTTTCAACCTGATTTAATAATTCCAAATGATGAGATTGGAGAACTTGCTCATACATTTCTTGAGATGAGCGAATCTCTCAAAATAAAAACATCTGAGATAATTGCAGCAAAGGAACAATTAGAAAAACTAAATAGAACTCTTGAAAATAGAGTTGAGGCAAGAACAAGGGAACTCAAATCTGCACAAGAAGAATTAATAAAGAAAGAAAGGCTTGCAGCAATGGGGCAGATGGCTTCTGTTGTAAGTCATGAAATAAGAAATCCTCTTGCTGTTATAAATAACTCAATATATTTCATAAAAACAAAACTTGGGGCAAATATTGATCCAAAAATTGCAAAGCATATCTCAATAATAGAATCTGAGATAAGACAGGCAAATGGAATAATAGATGAGATTCTTAGCTTTGCAAGAACAAGAGAACTTAAGCCAAAGCCAACTGTTTTGAATTCTTATCTTGAAGATCTTTTATCAACCTATCCCTTCCCACCACATATAACTCTTGAAAAACAATTTACTTCAAAAAATATAGTTGTTAATATAGATCAAGATGAAATGAATCAAGTCATAAGAAATCTTATTAAAAATGCAATTGAGGTTATGCCAGAAAAAGGAAAAATTATTGTAAGAACAGATTTAACTCCAGAGAAAATGGCAAAAATTGAAGTTGAAGATAGCGGGCCTGGAATACCAAAAGATGTTCTTGAAAAACTTTTTACACCATTCTTTACAACTAAAGCAAGAGGAACTGGTCTTGGACTTGCTGTTGTTAAAAAAGTTATAGAAAGACATAAAGGAAAGGTTGAAATTGTTAGTGAGGTTGGAAAAGGTACATGTTTTAAACTTTATATTCCACTATATATTCCTGAAAATATCAATAATCAAACACAACAAGCCAATCAATCTTCTTAAACCAACAAACCTACTCATTTGATGGTATAATTAAGTATAATTTTTCCAACTTTTCCTTCTTATTTCCCCCTTTGAAAAATGGGAAATTTAGAGGGATTTTTTTATCAACTTTTTATTTAATGTTGCATTTTTAATAAAAAACAAAACTTATTTTTTCAATTTTTTTAGAATTAGAACAAGAAAATTTATTTTAAAAAAGTTTTCAACTTCTTCAGTTATTATTCGTCCTTTTTTTATATTATCTGAAAGAACAACAAGCCCGTGATTTTCGAGAACAATTACATTAGAATATATTGCTTTTTTGGATACTTCTTTTGCAAGGTCAAAACTTCCTGGTTCTTTGAATTTAGCAAAAACAATGTTTTTTACAAAAATTTTAAATTCAACTGTAAGATTAAAATCTGGTTTTAGTTTTGAAATAGAAAATGCAATGGTATATGGTGGATGAGTATGTATTATTGAATTTATATCGTTTCTTTTTTTATATATCTCAAGATGAAGACGATACTCTGAAGATGGTTTAATGCCATTTATTAGATTGCCGTTAATATCAATTTCTGATATATCATTTATTTTTAATTCATCTTTGTCTATACCTGAAGGTGTTATGTATATTATATTTTTATCTCTATAACTTAAATTTCCGCTTGATCCAGGAAGTAGATTTAGTTGTTTAAGTTTTTTTGCTTGAGTTATTATTTCTTTTTTAATTTCTAATCTTTTCATAATATATTTGTTTTTGAAATGATTTTTCTAACTCCATATGCTCTGTTAAATGTAAAAAAATGAAATCCGGCTATAGGATATTTTTTTAATTCTTCAATTTGTTTTGCAGCAAAGTCAGTTGTGGATTCAACAAGTTCTTCTTTTTTGTCTTTGTATTTTTCAATAATATTTATAAGTTCTTTTGGAAATGTAAGATTTTTAACTTTTTCTCTAATCTTTTCATAGATTTTATAACTTGTAATTGGAAGAATTCCACATATTATTGGAAGTTTTATGTAATTTTTCTCAAAGATATTTATAAAATCATAAAATTTTGAGTTATCAAAAAAAACTTGTGTTATTCCGAAATTGGCACCAAGCTCTTTTTTTATTTTTAGATATTTGATTTCTTTTTTGATATCTTTTGATTGATTTCCTTCAGGATGGATAGCAACGCCAATTGAAAATTTTTCTTTTGGTATAATTTTTAGAAGATCTGTTGCATGTTTAAATTCATTTAAATTTTTGTAAAAGTTTCGTGGATCTCCTCTAAGCGCAAGAATATTTTCAATCTTATTTTCTTCAAGAACATTTATAATATTTTTAATCTCATTTTTTGTATTATTTATACATGTAAGATGAACAAGAACATCAACTTTAATTTTTTCTTTTATTAATTTTGAAAGTGCAATATGTTTTAATTTTGCGGATATATTTGAATCTGTTACTGAGACAAAATCTGGTTTGTATTTTTTAAGCTCTTTTATAGTTTTTATAAATATCTCAAATTCTTCTTCATTTTTAGGTGGAAAAAATTCAAGTGAAAATGTTTTTTTCTTTTTTAGTTTTAGGGCTATTTTCATTTAACAAAGCTCATTCTTGATGGCGGCCAGTATATAAAAAGTGGGCTTCCTTTTATATATTTTTCTGGAACTGGTCCCCAGTATCTTGAATCACATGACCTATCTCTATTATCACCGAGAACAAAATATGAATTTGGTGGAACAATAACCGGTCCAAAATTATCTCTTATTAAATCAGAAAAACTTTTACCTGTTTGTCTTTTTTCCCAAAGTTCTTGAAAAACTTTTGGATCAATAGATGAGTTATCGTATGGTATTCTTTTTGGGTCAGTGTAGTTTGCATATTTTTCAATACCTATTGCAACTCCGTTTATAAATGGTATTCCATTTTTTATTTCTATCTTTTCACCTGGAAGCCCTATTACTCTTTTTACAAAATCTTTTCCATATTGTTTTCCACCACACTGATATTCATCAGGATCTTCAGTTGGGAATCTAAATACTATAATATCTCCTCTTTTTATTTCTTTTAGTTTTAATATTTTTTTATCGGTAAATGGTATTTTTATTCCATAAACAAGCTTATTTACAAAAAGATGATCGCCTTCAAGTAATGTGTTTCTCATAGAACCGCTTGGTATTTTAAATGCTTGAAGAAGGGAGTACATTACGATAGAAGCAATCAAAAAAGCGCTAAAAAAAGTATCTCCCCATTCTCTATCAATTTTTATTATTTTTGGAAGTTTTGTTTTTTCATCTATTTTTAAGTCAGGATGAAAAAATGGTGTATAAGTGTATAAATATCCTATTAATGAAAAAAGAATTGCAAACATAAATTGTTTTAATGTTATAAATGAGGCAGTAACTATTTCTCCCATTCGGTTATCTATTATAACCATTAAAAGAAAACCGACTATAAATCCTGCCATTGCAAGAAAAACTCTATGCCATTTCAAAACAAACTCTTTATCTAAGAATTTATTTTTATCCTTAAAATGTTCTGTTAAAAAGAGATATATTCCTGATATTATACCTACAACAAATAACTTTTCTTCCATAAAAATCTCCTTATAAAATATATGATAGCAAATATAAGACTATAATTGGAGTTGGTATTAGATCAAAATTCTATGTTCCTGCGGTAAGATTTGTTAGATCAAAAAAATATCCCCAAAATCTATGCATAAACTGCAGCATTATATAAAAAATCAATGTTTTCCAGATAGTATTATATCTGATTTTTGTGGATAATAACAAAAATATTCTTTGTATAAAGAATCTTTGTTTATTTGAATAAACACTATAAGTCTTTTGGGACATATATATCCAGATAACTCACAGATATTCTTAAATATTTCTTTCTCGATATCACAATACTTAACAGGTCTTCTTAATCTCTTGTCAGATTTGTTTTTATTTCTGTCAGTTTTCCTGAAACTTTCAAATCGCTTGTTTAGAGTTTTCTTATTCTTAATCCTAGTAAATTTCATATACTGATAAAGAATTTTGCTTTCTCCTTTCTTTAAAGCGAAAGATAAGAATCTATCATTTTAGATAATAATTACATCTCAAATACTTCTTTCATAAATACCTTCTAATATTAGTTTATATTAAGAGGTGTTTCGGAGAGATTCTTTTTTATCCAATAAGAATTATTTCGGCAGTATTTTTTATTATCAAATGCGTATAAATTCATAAGTAATAGGAAATTGCTATAATAAAATGTATTATCGTTTGTTACAGAGTGATATAAGGAAAATTAATTTGAGAGGAAAAAGTTTTTAGAATGAGTGATATATTACATAAGGCAAATATAAAGATAAGAAATGTTCTTCTTTTAAACGAATTGGATAAAATTGACAGAATTTTAGATATAGAAAATATAAAAATAATAGTTATAAAAGGTTCTTCTTTGATTTTAAAAAATATTTTTAAATCAGATGAAAGAGAGATGAGTGATATAGATGTTTTTGTAAAACAAAATGATTTTAAGAAATTTGAAAATATTCTCTATAAATCTGGCTTTAAAAAAATTGAAAAAGGGTATAATTCTTATTATAAAGAAATTGGTGGTTATTTTGCGCCTATCATCTTTGATATACATTATGATTTTATTGGAATAAAATTTGATGATATTGAAACTGAAAATACTGAATATAAAAATATAAAGGCTTCGTCATTGATTGATGATTTTATGATAACTTCTATTCACTCAGTTGTAAGACATGGCTATTTGGGTAAAAAAGATTTAGAAGCCCTTTTTAGGATTTATAGAGAGGGAGTTAAAAAATATAGTGATTTTGTCAATAAAGTTATTAGAAAAAGTGAAAAATTAGGTTTTGGTTATATTGTATATCTTTGTTTTAAAAAGATAGGAGTCAATTTAGAAAACCCAAGTTTAAGGTTTAGAGATTTTTTTTCAATACCTTTTGTTAAAATTTCGTTTTTAAAACACATAAGATTAAATGAGTATATTCTTCCACTTTTCTATGACAAAGAACTTATAAAAAATAAGATAAAGAAATTTGTATAATTATTTTATGAGGATAAATTCAAATATTGTTTGGAGAAAAATTGATGATACTATTTTTATAATAGATCCTTTAAATGAGAAAATTCATGAACTAAATGAGACAGCATCAATTATATTTGAGATGATTATAAAAAATAAAAAAATTGATGAAATAGAAAAAAAGATTTTAAAAGAGTATGATGTAGATGAAAAAGAATGTAGAAAAGATATCTTAGATATTATCTCGGAGTTAAAAGATAAAGGGGTTATAAGTGAGTAAGAAAAAAAAGTATATAAAACCTAAAATAAAGACACAAAAGGTCTTTGAAACAGCAGCACTTGCTTGTGGAAAGTGTTTAACTGGTCCTATTCAGCAACTTGCCTGCAAAACAGTTAGAAGAGTTTCATGATTAAAGCAATTAAATCTATTGGGACAAGTATGAGTCCTTTAATAAAAGATAGTGATATTGTTTTGTATGAGGAAAATCTCCTTTCTTTTCCTTCTTCATTAAAGGTAGGAAAAAAATCCTCTCTACCCCCCCCCTCAAGGGGAAAATAAAAAAAGGATTTTAAAACCAGGTGATATAGTAGTTTATAAGATTAACGATAGAATTTACATTCATAGAATTGTTTCAATTGATAATGGCAAGTTTATTATTTCAAATGATGATGACCTTGAAAAACATATTATAGAAAAAGAGCAGATACTTGGCAGAGTTGTAAGCAGATACAATGGATTTTTTGGTTATTTAATCCATATTTTTTTAAGGACGATGAGACAAGTTTTAGGAAGGTGAAAAGGTAAGCAAAGTGAAAGGTGAGATGTGAGATTATGAATTATAAATTATGGATGATGGATTGTAAATTGAAAATTGTAGGGCAAACCTTTAGGTTTGCGAATAATTTTGCAATGCTAAAGCATTGCCCTACACACAAAAAATCCTTTTATATCCTCCTTTATACAAGGGGGATTTTATAGTGAGAGAAAAAGATGATATTGTGTTATGATTTTAAAAAAGTTATATCAGAAGTATTTTGATAAAAAAATACCTTTGATGGTTAGTTTTGAGGTTACAAAAAGATGTATAAATAATTGCATTCACTGCTATCTTGCTGAGACACATCAAAAGAAAATATTTGAAGAAGAACTAACATTTAATGAGATTAAGAAAACTCTTGATGAATTAAAAGAACTTGGAACTGTTTTTTTAAATATTACTGGTGGCGAGCCCGTTCTAAGAAAAGATATAGAAAAGATTATTAAAAAGGCAATTAAAAATAATTTTTATGTTAAACTATTTAGTTCATTAAATTTTGATTTAAAAATATTTCAAAAACTATACTCTATTGGCCTTAGAGAGATTGATGTGAGTTTATATGGAAGAAAAGAAATTCACAATAAAGTTTGTAGAAATGATTCTTTTGATAGAGTTTTAAATAATATCAAAGATTTAAAAAAAATGGGTTTTAAGATTAATATAAAAACGCCTTTGATGAATATAAACATTAATGAAATAAATTGGATTTATAAATTTTCAAAAGAAAATGATTTAAATTTTATTTTAGATCCTGTTATAACTCCTTTAAACGATGGTTCTGATTTTACTCTTAAATACTCTGTTGATTTTAACGATGCATTTGATAAAATTAAATTTATTGATTTACCAAAGGAAAAATGCATTAGAGATGAAACGAATAATAATTATTCTTGTGGAGCGCTTAGAACAACTATTGGGATTGATTCCTATGGAAGAGTTTTCCCATGTCTTGCTTTTCCATTTGAGATTGGTAATATAAGGGAAAGAAGTTTAAAGGATATTCTTTATTCTGATTATTCTGAAAATTTGAGAAATATTATTGAAAAAGAGCCGGAAAAATGTAGATTATGTGATTATAAAAATTTTTGTTCAAGATGTGTTGGAGTATCGTGGGTTTATAAAAAGGATTTTGATTATATATATGAGCCTTTTTGTAAGATTGCTAAAAGAATTTGTAAAGAAGTGAAATCCCCCTCTTATCTCCCCCTTTGATAAAGGGGGATTAAGGGGGATTTGTAACGGATGGATTGTATCTATCAATGTAGTGGTATGATTTATCGCACATTTGTATCAGCAGAGCGAAGTTTTGCTAAAATAAAGCAAATCTTTGGCTTTGCTGCTACGGAAATTTTGGGCAAAGTTTACGCTTTGCGGCTACTTATGCTTTGCTGCTACATTTTTTCTTTCTTTTCTTTGGCTTTTGCTGAAACAAGGATTAAAACAGTTGAGTTTAATTTTGGAGGATATTATTCTGCAACCGATTGGAATTCTGGCTCTCAGTATAATTTTACATCAAGAACAATAAAACTTCCAGAAAATGGAAAGGTTATAAGAAGCGCCTGGATTGAATACACTGGATTTACAACCTCTGCCTCAAATGTAAATCCTATTGTGATTTATTTCAATCAGGGAGCAACTCCAAATACTGCTGTCTTTACATCAGGTCAGTATACAACTCAATCAGGAGAATCAATAGTTTTAAGAGTAAATGCAGATGTAACATCAACAATAGCGTCTCAGGTTAATAATCTATCAAATGGTGTAAGTTTTGCACTTGGAGTTAAGATAACTGGTCCTACAACAAATATGCATACTGCAAAGTTATATATAACATACGAGTATGATGATACATCCCCGCTTCAAGTAAAAACAGTAAGATTTCCACTTTATTCAAACTGGGACCAAAAAATTGCCTCAATTCCATCATCGCTTGCTGCTGGAACAACTGTCTTTTATTATCTCTCTGATATTCCTGATATGAACTCAATATACCAGCAATGGTTTGAAATTTCTGGTTATAGAAGAAGCCCTGCCTCTACTACTGATGGCTCAATATATCTTACAATAGATGGGGTTCAAAATGAACCAACTATGACCATTGATTCTGCTCAAAGAGATTCTTACTGGTTTAAGTATATTACAAATTCAAATATTGTAAGTGGGTTTTCTACTGGAACGCTTCAGGGAGTAAGTGTTACTGTTGGTGTAAATCCGATAAATTTACTTGGTGGTGAGGTTGTAATAACATATGAGGCAAATAATAACTCAACCTATAAACTTGATACCATTAGAACTTTTATGGGGCAGTCACTTGTTGGAACAAGTAATTCTTTGTTTAAAAAACAGATCTTTATAAATGAAGAGGATATAATACCACTTGAGGTTTATTCAAGGATTTCTGGGAGCAATGATTCAAGTGCCTCGACAAACTTTACAATTACATCGGATATAAATGGAAACTCTGTTGGCTCTATTTCTCATAACATATACTATGTTGATTCTCATATATCTGGTTTTGAGTTTATATACTCATTTTCAAAAGCGATTTCTTCTTTTTCAAATGGTGCTATTGTGACATCAACGATTGCTGCAAATACAACTGCTGGTGGTTATGGAATGGAGTTGTTTGTAACATACAAATACAAAAACAATTCCGCTCATAACACAAATTATCTTCTTTTTGGTGGAAACTCAACTACAGGAATCACAAAGCCATATAATTATACATCAAATTTGTACTGGGTTGAGAGCGGAAGTTCAAAGGTTGTAGACTCTGCATATATAAATGGTCATATAATAAATGTAAATCTTAATGGAGATGTTCAAACGGCGTTATCTTTTAATGGTGTTTCTCCTTCAACTGTTACTCATAAAACAATAAACGAGTCATCAACGCTTTTCCATAAACATGAGGATTTAACTCAGGTTTATATTGGAACAAATTCAGTTACTTTGAATTATAATATAGCAAGTGCTGTGAATGGCGCATTTGGTGGAAGTTTGAATATAAACTATAGATATACTCCACCGCCTAAAAATCCATACAATTTAGTTCAAAAAAGAAGTGATGATTTATCTGTTATTGGAGATGGTGTTTGGATAAATACCTCAACTGTTAGGTTTGAGGCAAATGTATCAAGTTCAAAAACATATGATAATCTTGCAATCTCAGTTGAGTTGAAACCAGACACTTCCGCTTTTGATGGATTAGACCTTACAACATCATCGTTTTCAAGTTATAATGCAAATATATCAACTTATCTTATTGTAAATTTAAGTTCAGCAAATATACCAAATGGAATGTATCACTGGAGAGTTAGAGCAATTGGTGATGGTGGTCCTGGGAACTGGGTTGAGTATGTCTCGCCTTCTTTTGGCGTAGATATAATCTCGCCTTCATCGCCATCGCTTGTATCACCATTAAATAATTTTTCAACCAATTATTCACTTATAAATTTTGAGTGGGAAAGTTCATCTGATAGCGGTGGCTCTGGAGTTAAAAACTATGATTTGTGGGTTTCAACTGATATAAATTTTACTGTTCTTTCATTTAGCTCTACAACTATCTCTACATCTTCGTATAATAGTTTTGGTGAAGGAATTTATTTTTGGAAGGTTAGAGCAAGAGATAATGCAAATAATATAAGCGTGTGGTCTACTACAAGAAGTTTTTTATATAAGAAAGGATACAGTTTCACCTACGATTATTGATAATCAGGCGGGTGATAATGTATGGAGAAATACAAACAATGGAGTTTATAATGTTGATTTCTTTGATGCGCACTCTGGAATTAAAAGTATTGAGATAAGATTTTCAACTTCAACAAATGGGAATGATGTTATAATTGATTGGCATAATCTTGGTTTAAGTTTAACTCAAGGAACAACTTATTATACAAGCGATTGGCAGATTTCATCTACTGATTTTGACATTCTTCCAACAAATAAAAAATCATATGTTAGTTTAAAAATTAAAGATATTGCTGATAATGTTTATATCTCAAGCGATGTTTTTTATATCCAAAAAGATACTGATATGCCAGTGATTACAGATCTTCAGGATGGCGATACTAACTGGTATAGATTAAATCCTGGAAATATTTTTAAGGTCTATTTTGATGATTATGGAATTGGACTGAGTTCCGCTATTTATAAAATATATCCACAAACAGGTGAAAATGGAGTTTTAATCTCAAGTGGAATTATATTTGAAAACTTAGGGCAGAGTTCATATCATAATAACTGGGGAATTTCTGATAGTGTTTGGAATCTTTTGCCATCAAATACAAGTTATGTAAGTGTTTATGTGTGGGACGCTCTTGGATACTCAACAAAAGCAGCTGATGTTTTCTATATTCAAAAAGATACAACTCCACCATCGTCTATAACAAACTTAAATGCTATAACACCAACTCAAGATACAGATGAAGGAAATCTTTTAATAACCTGGACTGCTCCTGGCGATGATGGAAATTTGGGAGCGGTTAAGTATTATAAGATTGCTTTAAGAACTGATGGAAGTATAAATGATTCTAATTTTGATTCTTCAAATGTTTTTATCTCAACAATAATTCCAAAATCATATGGGGAAAGCGAATCATTGATGATTGAAAATTTGGTAGCAGGAACTACATATCATGTTGCAATAAGAGCATATGATAAGGCGGGTAATTATTCAATTTCAAACTCAACATCAAATTATGCTGGAGTTGATAAAACACCGCCAAATTCAATAACAGATCTTTATGCATCAACAGGTCCATTTGAAGGACAGATTCAAATAACCTTCACTGCGCCAGGTGATGGAGTTAAAGGAATTCAATCAAGTGGAACTGCAACCGGCTATATAGTAAAATACTCATCATCGTTTTTAATAAATGAGACTAATTTTGATTCTGCAAATACATATAATCAAACTTGGCAACCACTTCCATATGGAAGTATTGAAACAAGGATAATAGATGGGCTTATACCAAATACAACTTACTCAATTGCAATAAAAGCATATGATGAGGTTGGAAATATAAGTTCTATTTCAAATGTTGTAATTGGAACATCAACGCCAAAAGGACCAAGAGCAGCAATGGTTTTATATGGGGTAAGTAGTGATAATTATTTAAGATATAGAATTCAATACTCAACTGGTCTTTGGAGCAGTGAATTTAATACAAATATAAATCTTGGCTCTCAAGCAAAATGGATTGTTTTAAAATCAGTTCCTGTTGTAAGAAATCAAAAATTTGCAGCAGTTTCACTTTCAAATGGCTTAATAAAAATACTTAAATATGATGGAGAGAGTGGCTTGTGGAGCGATATAACACCATCGCCTGCACCTTCTTATGGAAGTTCTTTGGTTAAGAATTTTGATATTGAGTTTGAACAAAATTCAGCAAGATTGATTTTTGTTTATTATAATGGAGTTGCTGGATATGTAAATTATTCAATTTATTCAGCAACACAAAGCGCTTGGGTTGTAAATCCAACGGCACTTAGTGTAAGCGGGCTTACTGGAAGCATAAACTGGGTTAGAGCAAAAGCACTTAGTGGAAGTGATAAGGTTTCTTTTGGTGTTAGTGATTCAAATTCAGGTTTTAGCGTTTTGATATGGAATGGGTCTTCTTGGATTTCAAATACAAATCTAACAACATCACTTTCAAACGCTTCTCGTCAATCCTGGGATATTGCCTTTGAGACACTTACAGGTGATCTTCTTGCTTTATGGGGAACTGGAACAACAACAAATTATAGAAAATATTACTCAACATCAACCTGGGGTTCAACGCTTAGCGGTCCAAATTTTGGTGCATCTGTTAGTTGGATTAGATTATGTTTGGATCCATCATCAAATAGAATTGGACTTACAGCGATGTATGGAACTGCATCCTGGAATGTTTCTATATGGAGACCAAGTGGAACTGAGGGTTGGAGCGCTCTTCCAACAGCAGATACAGCAATGAGTGGTATTACAACAAGAAATACCGAT
>Ga0080004_1125509_pt1 | contig 33088 bp, 28 predicted proteins | sample WasSprMetagenome_FD_69207 | JGI IMG/M metagenome (GOLD analysis project Ga0080004, IMG submission 69207) | Sulfidic aquatic microbial communities from Washburn Spring, Yellowstone National Park, USA - WS (SPADES assembly) (version 2) | ecosystem: Environmental > Aquatic > Thermal springs > Hot...
AGACCTATAAGATTCATAGTATGGGGCTATTTTGAAGCCATAATCTTCTGCAACTCGAATCAGCTTTTCAAGACACATGTCTTCAAAGCATCCTATACCCCACCATGATACGATGAAGCCGTCTACTCCATTAGACTTTGCTAATAGGACGTGGGCTTCAATAAGCCTTTCGTCAAAGCTATCGTATACTCCTAGAAGTGGATAGTGCGCCGAATTACCTATATAATCTGGTGAGACGTCTTTCCAGTGAATCCATCGACCGCTTGGACCCGACATTGTACCATACCATGGATAGTAGAACGCGAAGACAGTCTTACCTAGACCCCTAAAAATATGGTTTAATGAGGCTATAGTGCATATCTTGTCGTATAGGATGTTGCCTGCTAGGGTGAAGGTCCTATCGTTAGTTCCAGGATGCTCTAAGCTTACACCCTCGTTAACCACAGTCCAAAGTAGAGAATATTTTCTACCATCCCAAACGTATAGTGAAAGTTTTGTTGCGCCAATGTCACCCTTCCCTATCGTCACGTTAAGGTCTCCACCCTTCAAAGCCAAAGCCTCAACATTAACCCTAACAGTAGTTTTATCAAAAGCCCTCTTATTTACAAGGATGGAGCTAGCATTAACATGGCACCATAAATCTGGAGCGTTTACCCCCTCAACCAAACTATAGTTTAGACAAAAGATTATGGGACCGCTTGAAAAATGTAGTGACGTCCAGTCAGAATCTGTTTCAAGAACAAACATGTAGAGGTAAACGTTGACAGCATCATACTGTAAACACGTCACATGCAATGGTGAGAGGATGGTAGGAATTGTGAGAATCGCCAGTAGGAAGAAAGCATTTTTCAAAGGATTCAAAATAGATTGGTTTAAATGGACAAGGCCTCGAAAACGCAAACCCCTCATCCGGTCCTACACAACATTCGATTGAAGATGCTAAAAGAATATTTTCAGTATCAGTGGTACAAGTATCGTTGACGCCAATGTGACCATGATGGCGACTAAAGATGCTTTCATGAGAAGAGGTTTTAGGATAGGGGTTGAAGGAGCGCCCTTGATAAAGCTTACAGCCCTAGAAGTTTTAGCGCACACAATTTTACCGAACAGGATAAGCAAGAAGCTTGTGATAGAAAGATTGAGGGATAGGATACCTTTAGGGTGAGAAAAAGCGTGTGTGGAAGGATTTATCCTTCTATTTCAGACCTTAACCTTTTCAGGGACCCGTGTATGGTTAGAGGTTTATTGTTTAGGGATCTTGAAGCTTCTCCACGTTTAGGGAGGAGTCTTTTGGCCTTTGGGCTGTCCAAGAAATTTTGTCTGAAGTTGTTGGCAGTATTAGGCTGCTTTCTAGATTGAATGTTTCCGCGATGAGTTTTGAGAAATCGTATCTGCATATTCCATTCTTCAGAGGTGAATGCCAGTTAAAGCAAATTTTGAAAAACGTCGGCAGAAAACAGAAGAACACAAAACTCTATAAATCTTCATCCTAAACAATCCTTCCATTAAATTGTTGAATCAAAAATAAAACAGGACATTATAGAAAAACCTTTTCCATATACAATTTTTTTAATCACATCAAGCATCACCATACAAATTCTAGCTTCCTGGTAATTCTTCTACGTAATGCTAATCATTTAGGATAAAATTTTTACTCTGCTATTTTAAGGCCTACTTCAACCCTTAACCCAACACTAGGTCTCCCTTCAACTTCATAACCGTCTTAGACGCTTTCTATAATTTCGCTAAAAGTGAACATAACTGTAATTTTGTAGGTCTTTATCGTAAGCTAAAATCTTCTCTTTTTTACTGCATATTCTGGCATTTATCAGTTCTATATTTTTATGCTATTTTTACGTCCTATGGATTTTCTGTATAAGTTTTTCGATAATGTTTAATGGTGGGTTGAGCAACTTGGATATTGGACCAAGCTCCTCCATCATCTCCTTTATGTTTTCTATGTCAGACCTTTTTACTGCCCCAATGAGCGAGACTGAGATTATGTATATTGTGAGAAAGGCTATGGCTCCGAGGGCGAGCTCTGTCCAGCTTGGAAGTGGAAGCTGTGTTAGGATAAGGTGTGTTACTGAAGCTGAGAAGATGGAGGCTGAAAGTATTTTTGTTGAAGATGTCCAGTCTATTGTTGCCCCATAATGTCTTTTAACGTACCAGAGTGCTATACTCAGGCTTGGTATTCCGGCAACAAGCGTTGTTAAGATTAGGCCGATTATTCCAAGCTTGGGTATCAGTATTAGGCTTAGTGGGAGGCCTACTGCTACAGTTATAAGGGATAGTTTCATGCTAAATTTTGTCTCTCCTTGGCTGATTATGAGGTTTCCTACGCTAAGGCTTCCGAATGCCGTGTAAAGGTAGCTTATGGCCAAGAGTGTTAGATAGGATGGTGCGTAAGAGTATTTTTCTCCAAAGAGTGTGGTTAAGGCTGGCTGCGATAGGGCCATGAGGGCTGCCGCTACTGGAACGACTATAAGTGATGCGTACTTTACTGAAAGCTGGAAGGCGCTCCTTAACGTTTCATCTTCATGTTCTGGGTTCAGTTTTGAGAAGGCTGGGAAGAGGACGGTTGAGATTGGTGTTGAGAAGAAGGTTATTAGGACGATAAAGTTTGTCGCCACAGAATAGTTTCCGATAAGGGCGTCTGCGCAATATATTACGACAAGAAAGTTGTAGAACTGTGAGAGGAAGCCGCCTAGGATGGATGATATTGAAAGAGGCAGCCCAAATTTTAGCATTGTTTTCAAGGTTTCCACAACCTTCAACCCATCATTTGAGGCATTAATCTTCCTGTAAATCTTGGCGTACAAGAGTAGGATGCCTACTAATCCAGCAGCTAAAACTGATATCATGCTACCGAGTACTGCTCCAAAGGCTCCGAAGCCAAAAAGTATTAGAATTGGTGCGAGAAAAGTTTTGGAGATCGATTGGCATATCATCGTGATGCTAGTGAACTCCATTTTCTCGTAGCCTGTGAAAAGTGATTGGGATACTGTGAGGAGGGCTCCAGCGAAGACGATAAAGGAGGCCGCTTGAATCAATTGCGTCGTTTCAGGGCGGTTAAAGATTTTTGTTGCAATGAAGTCTGAGAGAAGGAATAGGATGATGGAAAGTAGTAGTCCTGAAGTAAGCTCAAATGATAATCCTGCAGCAAGAATATTCTTGACTTCAGATATTCTATTTTCTGACCTATATTGGGCAGTATACTTTATCATGGCAGAGTTTACACCCCAATCTCTGAACAGGGTTACTAGGCCTGGAGCCGCTAACGCGACCGTCACTAAACCGTATTCAGATGGAGATAGGAGTCTGGCAATAACTATGACGCCTACCGCTGATATGACCGTTGAAGCCACTAGGCCCCAGAAGAGGCTGAAGCCGCCTCTAGCGGAAACCTTAGCCATTTCAGCCGTATTCAAGACAAAAACACCTCTCAACTCTAAGCCTCGATATTAAAAAGTTAACATTTGACATGCTATTCCACTATCTTTTGATCACACTTCATCCATTAGAACTTTTGGGACCACCTCCATTACCACGCACATCAACAGTTATACCCTTTTTAGCTCACGTATTTCGTATAAAGTTGATTTCTCACTGGTATTTAATTTCTGAAGCCGTAGCCTAACCCATAATATTTGAAGCCGAAGGTCTTAACTATGTTTGGATCGAGCATCCTTCTTGCATCAATTATTATTGGATTTTCCTTAACCTCGCTTTTTAGCAGTTGTAGGTCTACTTTTTTGAGTTCTGCATGGTCGGTAACTATGATTATACAGTCTGAGCCTCTTACGGCTTCGCTAAGGCTTTCCGCCCTCTCCGCACCGAAGGATTCTTGGCAGTATGGGTCATAGGCGACGACCTTTATACCTGAATTTAAGAGTTTTAGTATTATCGGCTCAGCCGGGCTTAACCTCGAGTCTGCTACATCAGCTTTATAGGCTGTACCTAATACGGTAACCTTAGCGTTTCTAACGTCTTTGCCAGTATCCTTTAAGGCTAGAAGCACGACATTAACTACGTGATCGGACATACTATCATTTATCCGCCTAGCAGTTTTAATTATGTCCCGTCTGCTGGGTTTAATCCCGCTAATCAATAGATATGGATCTTTTGGCAGACATGGCCCCCCAACACCCGGCCCAGGCAAGTGTATTGTAACTCTTGGATGTGTGTTAGCCAATTCAATAACCTTCTTCACATCGACACCATAATGTTCGCATATTAGGGCAAGTTGGTTGGCGAAAGCGATGTTTACATCCCTAAACGTGTTCTCCGCAAGCTTCGCTATTTCAGCTGTAGCAGCATCTGTTTGAATCAGTTTCTTACATACCGTCTTAAACAGTTCGGAGGCAACTCTAGTACTATTATGTCCGACGCCACCCACTAGTCTAGGGTTTCCAACAAACTCTTGAAGAGCCCTTCCAGGAGCGATCCTTTCAGGCACATAAGCCAGATAGAAATCAGATTCCACCCTCAAACCAGTTAAAGCCTCCAACGTTGGCTTAACGAGGTTAGCCATTGTCCCAGGCGGTATCGTGCTACTTACTACGACAAGCATACCCTCATGACATCCTCTCCCAACCTCTTTCAAAGCCTTCTTGAGAAATGAGAGGTTAGGCTTCTTACTCTTATAGATTGGTGTTTGAACAGAAATTATAACAGCATCTGCTTTATGAAGATCTGCTTGCGAATTCAATGAAGACTTAAGCCTGCCGGCTAGGACGTTACGCTCAACGAGCTCTTGAAGCCCAGGCTCCCTCACAGGAGAAACACAACTATTAACAGCGTCAACAACTTCACGCCTAACATCAACAGCTACTACATTGAAACCTGCTTCAGCAAATAGGGCTGCAGTTGGCAAACCAACATAGCCTGAGCCCAAGACCGCTAAGCGTAAACTCCTATCCTGGATCGATTTAATGAATTTCTCCATCAACAAGCTATTTTTATCACACTTTTCATATATCATACTCGCAACACTCCACTGTTATGAGCTTTACAACATTTATAGTAGGTTGTAAACTTCATCTTTTCATATGTGAAACCATACTCCCTTAATAACCTTAAACATTCATCAACTTTCCTCGAAAGCTCTAGGACAACGTATTCTGTGCGTATGAGAGTCTGCCTTAAACCTTGAAGAACCTCATACTCTGCGCCTTCAACATCTATCTTTATAAGTTTGATCTTCGGCACATCCGCTAACGCTCCATCGAGTGGAATAGCATTCACGTCAACCTCAACTCCATTATGAAAGAAAGATGCACATCCAAATTCACCAAACGCTATCTTCATCTTCAATCTACAGTAAGAATTCCACGCAGCCTTATCTATAACGGTAACGTTTCTCAGCCCATTCAGTTTAATGTTAAATTTCAACACCTTCACCGTTTGAGGTACTGGCTCAACAGCGAAGACTTTAGCACCTACATGTTTAGATGCGAGGATCGTATAGTATCCTATATTCGCTCCAACATCTATGAAAATGTCCCCTGGTTTCAAGTTATCGAGTATGAAGTCGTGCACGTCACCTTCACGTCTCGGCAATGTGCAGTAGAGGTCCTCTGTACCACCTCTCTCGTAAACAAGGACTCTATAGGGTTTTATTTCATAAATTCCAGAAAACAACATCTTCGGGTTATAAGCCCAATTAGATATCGAGTGGAAGAAGATATCGAAAAGAGCTGAAATGAAGATATTTATCTGACCCTTAAATGATAATCCCCGAAAAGATCTTAAGAACTTTAACCACAAAAAGATTCTAGAGATAAATCTTGAGAGGAATCCTGTTATAACCTTTAAAGGCTTCATGATGGTCACATTAAAACCCTACTTTCTGCATACTTCATAAAGATCAAGACAACTATCTAGGTTTTTGTTTGAAAGCTTAAAGTCTTTAATCGAAATTTGTTTCATATTATTACTAAAGTTCATTTTGCTTTTGCTGGTTTCGCTAGCTATAATTTTTTTTATCGTCTGAAGGAAAAAGTTTGGAATGAATCTCTTCATTATACGAAATATAGGGTTGAAAACGTATACAGAAAGAGGGTTTTGCTTAACTCTATGATATTCAATAAGTATGCTTTCTCGGTTGCGAAGAGTCCAAAGACTTCAGAACTCTTAAACACCATCTTAAGAAGCCCATCAAACTCTTTGGCGTCATATTCCTTATTATGCTCTGGATTCCATGGTTTTTGAAATGGAAGTAACCTTAACTTCCTATTAGGTGTCGAAACAATAAATATGCCTCCATATCTAAGGACGCGCTTTATTTCTTTCAAGTATTGAATCATATTCTTTTCTTCTATATGCTCTATAACCTGAAATGACGTTACAACGTCAAAACAAGAATCTCTGAAAGGTAAGTTTAAGGCCGAGGCTACTAGAAAATGACTTCTACTGTATTTATTATGAGCATAGCGAATCCCTTCCTTCCATATATCTATTCCTATAACGAGATAGGCCTTATTTGACAGTTCATCAGCACCATAGCCAACACCACATCCCACATCCAAAACAAGCTTATTTTCCGCAAAACGTGAAGCATATTTATATGCATAAAGATGCCTGAAATATTCAACAATCTCTTGTGGAGTCTTCGGCTTCTTAAAACCAACAAAAGAAACTTCACCCATCGTCCTTTCTAAAGTTGCCATACTATCCAAATTGTACACTCCTATTCAGATACTCTTTGAAATTACTCTCTCATAGACTTCAATAATCCTGTCTATTCTCTTTTCCACATCAAACTTTTCCTCTACAATTCTCCTTCCGTTCATGCCCATCTGCTTAGCTTTATCAGAGTGTTCAAGCAACCAAAGTATTTTTTCAGCTATCTCTTTGGGATCCTTAGGTTTCACCAAGAATCCATTATAGCCGTCGATTATTTGATCAGGTATTCCTCCTACTTTAGTGCCAATTACTGGTTTGCCACACGCCAGGGCCTCAGATACAATTAATCCAAAAGCTTCCTGTAATGATGGGACAACTACTATATCGCTCATAGCATAATAATGTGGAACCTCGCTCTGGGGAATTTTGCCAGTAAAAATGGTTTTCTCCTTTATTCCAAGATCAATTGCTAGTCGTTTATGATATGGCCTTAACGAACCATCCCCTCCTATAACAAAGACTACATTATTCCTCTTTAACAATGAGGCGGCTCTTAGCAAATATTCAATACCGTATTTAGGTTCATGCGCCCTTAACGTGAATATCACCTTAACATGATCACTTATTCCCCATCTTCTTTTTATGTATGAGCCATCTAAGCTTGGATTAAACCTCTTAATATCGACACCATTGGGTATCAAGTACACTTTCCCAGTATTTCCAACAATCTTGTTGCTCTCACTAAAAGTTGCCCTACTAGCGGTTATTATAGCATCAGCTTCGTTTAAAACTTTTCTCACGATATTATCAAGCCTTAAGTCAAGCCTTATCCCGTACCCAATAGATGGTTCAACAAGTATGTCATACCCGTGTACAGTCACAACTAGTGGTTTACCTGTTCTTCTCTTAGCTAATAGCCCAACCAGCCCTTCTGGATAGGCGAAATGGGCGTGAATTAAGTTAAGGTCATTTTTCTCCACTACTTTTACAACATTTGATGCGTAGAGGTTTTCCCCGTAGAGGTCTGTGAGCTTCCTTACCAGCGATATTGGTGGATAGCACGTAATACTTTTTGCTAAAATGTTGAGAGCTTGAACGTCATATTTCCTCTCTATCCCATGAAAGTGTATTCCATAGGATATAGATTTGCTCTCTATTTTAGACCTTACTACATGGACTTCTATTCCCTTTTGAGCTAATCGATAGACTTCGTCGAATACGAAGGAATATGTAATATCTTCTGGAGTTTTACCTACAGGCCCAGAAATTACTGCAATTGACAATTTCTTACTCATGTTAAACTTAAATCCTGGTTCTGTCCTTTCCCACGATACGTAATAAACACAAGTGTTATGAAGATTAGCACTAGCACGATGCTCCATAATGCCGCTTGAGGCAGGCTTGCGATCTCGTCGTATGAAAGAAGTGGAGGGCTTCTTTCAAATACGCCTGAGGCGTCGAATGAGCCGGCCCAGCTGTAGATATCGGATAAATACATTTTTAATGCTATGGTTCCATTAATCTTTAGATCCTGTCCCTGGGTCCTCGTCCTTTGATAGATAGCGCCTGATGAATATAGCTCCTTGAAGTAGGCTGAGCCTTGAACATTTATAGTCGGTTCACGTGCGTACAAATCTATTTGCCCATAGTTTTTGATTGAAAGTGTCTTGACATTGTTAAATTGAACGGTGTTTCCATTCTTGGTTGTCAAGGCCACCGATACGGAGGAATCGTTGAATGTTATGGTTACGTCGTCTTTAAACTTTAGCTTCGAGTAAAAGTCCCTTCCTTCAGACAATGTTAGGTTTGATGATGAAATGGATACATTGCCGTAGTTAAAGAGTCGCAATCCTGTGACGTTAAAGATTGATGAAGTCTTGCCGCTATTATCCACAACCTTCACATTTTCAAAGCCTACTTTGAGGGGGAAGAGGAGACTTGAAGCGTTAACATGAATGTCTCCTGACATTCCAACTTCCTTGAATGTAGCTGTTAGTGGTGGAGGGACATATCTGAAGGGCTCAAGTTGTACTTCTGCAGGTTGTAGAAGCCTCCCGAGGAGGCTGTAAAAAGTTGCTTTTTCCTGCGTTTGCCCTATCGTTTCAACAATGGGATACAAGTTTACATACACTATTTCACCTGAACCGATCTCCTCCCTTACAGCATATGCTGAAAAACCGCTTTGAGACTTATAGTTTGCGATCACATTCACATCCCTATGTTTAGGTGAGAAGGTCTGCATGGTCACCTTCGTAGGTAACGTTACGCCCCACGAGGCTCCACTGACTTCGCGCGCTTCAATCGTAGAGTTATCACGTGCTAGCATCCTTTCAGCAAAATAGCCGTAGCCGTTTGTGTTAAGAATTATTAGACGCCCACCGCTTCTAACGTAATCCAAATAGTTGTTAACGTCCCTCAATTGAAGGGACGTAAAGGTATCCGCCTTGAATGAAGTGAACAGAACCTTATAGAAGCGTGTGCTTCTTATTCCAAGCCTGCCGCCGCTGACCATGGTGTCTGCGGATAAACATTGTGTTCCGTTGACGTACAATAGAACTTTCTTCCCTTTAACTGAAAGTGTTAAGTTGTAGGAGTTGCCGAATTGCCACTTTAAGCCTGTATTCAACCCCGGCCATGGAGGATAATTTATTACGTTACCATCTGTGCAGGATGAGATATAAGCGTATATCACTCCACTACTGTCAAATAGCAGTCCTGCATACTTGAAATTTTTCTCATTTTCCCAATCGAATATTATTGAAACGTAGTTGGCCACTTTAGTATCTCCTTCCAACGGATTAAAGCTTAAGCTGGCAGTAAAGTTCTGTGCTGAGATGGGGCTTAGGATTACGGCGTCCTGATATTCTGCTTGCTTACCAGCCTGAAGTCCTCTGCCTACATACTGCCATGTACCGGAGACCGGTTTCCAGCCTGACTCGCTTGAGAAGTCTTCCTTAAAGCTCTCCTTGAGGGTGTTGTTTGATGGAGGATCGAAGGATAATATTACAGTATTGTATGTTAACGTTTTAGGGTCTAGGTCGTAAACGACTGTATAGTTATATTCTCCTAAGGAGAGAATATCGTATGCGTAAAGCCACCCTTCCCTAGAGTCTATGAAGCCATCGAAGGGTACTACCAAGGCCGTGTTCGAATTCGGCTGGGGGAACGATACGCTTGAAACATTATATATCGTTACTTCACTATTCCTGTAAACGGTCGGCAACATCGGTATAAGGTGTCTAGCGAGCCAGCTTCCTCCATACCTGTTCAGTATGTCGAAATCCCTTTTATGCAAGTATAGGTAGGCGTGAGATAGATTGTGGGCTTTCATGGACAGAAGAGGCATCGCTGGGTTCTCCGCCGTGTAAATGATCTGCATTCCAGTCAGCTCGTATGGTGGGGCGGAGAATGAAAGGATATTGTACGAGCCTCTAGTTAAGGTTATAGTGTAAGCGTACTTATCCTTATTTATGATGTTTGCTAGAAAGTTTACAGCCTCAAATTCTTCTCGGCTAGGCTTGGAGGCCGAAAACGTATTCCAATATTCCAATACAATGAACGTAGATTGAAGCCCATAGATTGTGATAAGGCAAACGACTGCCACTGTGACCAATGTTTTCTTAATGCCATTCCAATGCACCCTTATAACTTCAAAAAGTCTGATAACAGATATTGGGGCGATTACGGCTGATGCTAAGAAGTAGTAGGCTGTGAAGCGCTTCTCCCAGTAGCCTGTATCGAAAAAGTTAACGTTGACAAATGTTAAGGTCTTGCCGAAGACGAACGAGAATATTATAAGAGCTACAAAAATCATCACCCTCCTTTCCCCAGAATTTTGAAGCAAAGGGTAGAGGCCTGCCATCATAAGTAAGCCTGTAACGCCTAGGAGGATCGGATAGATGAACCACGGTATTGAGCCTACATCCACGACCATCCAAGTGTGGAAAGATGGTATTCCCGCCACCCAAGCAATAAAACCTAATACGTAGGCAAATGAGATAATGTAATAGATTACTGTAGCAAGCGATTTAACAGCAAATCTGGACAAAAATCTTGTTACCTTATCTTGAGCAAGCCTCCTATATATGCACATGAAGGTGAGGACGAGGGTGGGGAGAAGGAGGGTTGTGCTTGTTGAGAAGCCTAGAGGTCTACCGAATACGTACTGCAACGTCAAATAAAATACGTCTAAAAATGCGAATCCGAACAGGGACGATTTGAGGGCTTCATCGATCCTAAGCCCTTCACCCTTCGAAAAGAATGCATAAAAGCTTATGAAAAGCGAGAATATTATCGCCTCCGTCACATGAACCATGAAACTGGCTATTGTGAGTAGCGAAAAGAGCGCCATGAAACCTTTTTCACTTACATTCGATTTTTTAAGAAGCATTAGTTGCACGATCAAGATCGTAAATGACATAGACAAAGGCACAAACCATAGGAATGGCTGGGCAAGATACATGGCCCCATTATAGGCCTTATCGTTAACCATGTTGAGTAGGCCCAGAGTGAACCCTTGAACACCCTCCAACTTCAGCCTCGCCAAGTACATCCAGGCGAAGCCTGAAAAAGTGGAGTAAAATATTGTAGATATTGCTGGACGCACATCAATACCTTCCATGTAATTTTTAGCCATAATATAGAACGCTATTGGCATCATGAGGTTTAGTAGCACAAGCGTCGTCTGAACAACTGTTACTGGAGCATTTGAGAGGACAATAAATGCCGACTCGTGTAGGTGTGCCAAAAAGTATGGAAACGCAGAGTAGAGTTCTGGCGTCCTCCACAAGACTATGCTGTTGGCGTAATGCTGCGAGATGTCGCTACCAGGTAGTAGGGCAAAGCCAGGATATATGAAGTAGAAGGAGAGAGCATAGAACACTGTAGATGGTAGGAGGGCTAATATGTCTATCCTTCTTGCGAGCGAACCTTCCATGAAGGTTAGAGGGTGATGCCAATGCGTTAACACAGAAAGCATACCTAGCGCGATGTAGCTGAGTAAGATTGTTGTTTCTCGAAGGCTTTCGCTTATGGGTAGAAGAATGAGGACTAATAGTCCCGTATATATGTAGCTGAGGATGTATGAAAGGAGTATGCCCTCGAGTCTTGTGAAGTAACGGATAAGCCCGGATATGTTCAACAACGCGTACCCCGGAAGTAGAGATGTGCAGAGCAAAGCTAGGATAGCTCGAATTAAATCTCCATCTGCAGGTGAAGAAGCTAAAGCGAGGAGGGCTACGGATGAGGAGACCAGTGTAGCGTCGATTGTTAGCCCCCAGTTAAGCCTTAGTTTAGACGTACACTTCATCACAATTCTTATTTCATAACCACTGATTATAAGGTATAGAATTATTATCGTGAAGATTTCGAATAGGAAGAGCGGATACTTTATCCACGAATCTATCAACCATAATGTGAATAATGAGAAGACCACCGCTAACACTACAACAATTATTAAATTTCTCAGTAAGGTAAATTGCTTATCCATTGCTTACACACCTTTCGATCAGCTTGAGGAACTCGTCAGCAATCTTATTCCTATCGAACTTTTCCTCTATAAGCATTCTAGCCCTTCTCCCCATAACCTCCCTGAACTGCGCGTTTTGGTAGATCGATAGAATCGCTTTCGAAAACTTCTCATCGTCCAAAGGTGGCATCGTCAAACCCACTCCATACTCTTTTATTATGCTGGCTAACAAAGAGTCATCGTGAACGGTGGCTATGACTGGAATACCACATGCACAATATTCATAGAACTTTGCTGATACTGAGTTTTTCCATAAAGGATTAGCATCGTATGGGATTACACCTGCGTCGCCAGCTGAGATCGTTTGAGCAAGTTCAACCTTATCGTTTTTAACGCCCAAATAGATTACGTTATCCTTTAACCCAAAATCCTCAGCCAACTTTAACACAGTAGACACGTCCCCTGAGCCGATTATCAGTAATCTTATTTTGCTACGTGTTAAGTCGTCAAGCTTTGCGATTGCTCTAACGACCACGTCAAGCCTATAGTATCCTCCGACACCACCCTCATAAATGATGATAAACTCATCGTTCTTAAGTCCAAGTCTTCTTCTGATGATATCCTTCTCGTAAGGCCTGAAGACGTTTACATCAGCACCATTCGGTAGAATCCTTACCCTTCGCACACCTCTTAACATAAGGCTTCGAGCAATGGGGTGGGTGACCGCTATTACAAGAACAGCCTTATCATAGAGGCTTGTCATTAAGGTTTTAAGCAATTTATATGCTTCTCTGGAAGCCTTCGACGAAGCCTTACCGATAATATAATCCTCCCACTCATCCCTCACATCAAATATAATCTTTGCACGGATAAGCTTCGACGCGAGATACGCGCCTACAGCAGGCTCACCACTAGGCAGAGAAATTACGACAACTTTAGGCTTCAATATAAGGAATATTATGGGCGCTAGAATCATTGATGAAAGAACATTGAACGCCAATGAAAATATGTTTTCAGCCCAGAAGGTTGGAATAACATTATATATCGGTATTCCCTTCCAGTTCTTAAAACCAGCCATTTTCAAGCTTTTCGGAGAAAAAATTCCAACTACAGCCACCTTATATCCTTCATCCTTGAAGTGCTCTGTAAAAAACCCTATCCTAGTCCAGCCTGCGCCGGGGAAAGGGTTTGCAAAGCCGAGGAAGAAGAGGATCTTCAAATCCACGTCTGCTACGACTTTCTAGTTTCGATGATCCCTGAGTTTATAATGTACGATCTGAAGACGTCTGAAAGCTTTAGGAATATTTTATGTTCTTCGGGTATGCCTAACAGGTAATCCTTACACTTGGGGCAAATAATACTCACGTATCCATATTCTATGAGGTTATATCTTTCCATATCTGTGAAGTTGTATTCAAATATCGCTCTACATTGGTCGCACTGTATCTTCCAAGGTTTTTTAAGCAACTCTTCTAATGGGTCTGCTTCTTCTGGAACTTCAGGCGCTACTCCTCCCTCTATAGTTGGCTCTATAGAAGACTGTTTTACAGTCTCTTCCTCAACCGTCTTCTTCTCCAGCTGTTTTAAAGCCTTTCTCGACATCTTCTTCTCTAGTGCGACTATGCCTTTAGGCTTTGAATGGTCAACAACCTTCCCATCTTCTGTTACTTCTATATCTCCCTTCTCTATACGCTTCAGAATCCTATGAACCTTGTCCTTGGATACGCCTAACTCGTCACCTATCCTCCTAACACCCCAATCGGGATGCTCCCCCCTCAACCTCCAAACCTTCCTAATTATATCCTCGTCGTGGTAAAGCGGCATCTGAACCGAAAACTATGTCATAGCACGAATATATAAATGTCGCGGAGACGCTACAAGCATTAACATCCTAAAACGCGACGAAATTGTTTACGAACCACTCAATAAACCGCGACGCCTGTGAAACATCATTTGTTCATTACAGTAACGTGATCGAGACGTGTCTGCGACATGAAATAGGTGAAACGCGACAAACTCATTCCGGACTAAAGCCCATTGCAATACGTCGAATGAATGTGATTGCAATCAAAAGGCTGTCCTGCGACACTAACACCTTCTTACGATACATACTAAGAGTATGGGAGAGTAACAGTGTCTTCATGTTAAAGAAATGTGATGGAATGGTTAATAGATGATGTTAAGGTATTTTCCGCCATCTATTTCCAAGCCCCTTAATTATTCTCCGCTAATATTCGAGATTGCTAGGCTTTGTTAAGAGCTTTTTGGTAGGTCAGTAGGATTTGTTTAACCAGCTCATTCCAAGAGTACTTTTTAGCATGTTCCAAGATTATATCAGAATCCCATTTTCTGTCAAGCCCTTCTAGTATAGCCCAGCTCAGCGATTCCGAATCTTTTGAAGGGACGAGGATGCCCAAGTCGTCACTAGTTATAGCCTCAGGTACACCGCCTACTTTGGTGGCTACAATAGGTTTACCACATGCCATAGCTTCAGGGATGACTGTTGGAAAACCCTCTTGTAGGCTCGGTAGAATGAAAATGTCGGATGCATTCATCCATATTGGGATTTCCTCGTGTCTTTTACCTCCAGCAAGCATAACGTAATCCTCAAGCCCATACTTTTTAACCATGCTTTGCAATAGCTCTTTTAAAGAGCCAGAGCCAACAATTACAAGCAGTACATCTTTTCTCTTCCTCAAAACTAGGGACATTGCACCGATTAAATAGATATGCCCTTTCGCATCAACCAAGTTCCCGACGGAAAGCAATATCTTCTTATTTTGAGGCAGGCCTAGTTTTTCTCTAGCTTTTGCTATCGAAAAAGGCTTAAATAAACGTTCATCGTAACCATTAGGTATGACATGTAGTTTGTTAGATGATACGCCCAGTGATAACAATTTTTCGGCATTAAATTTACAAACTGTTATCACTTGATCTGCTTCAGTTAAGACGTATCTGGCTAAAGAGTTATACCAACGATCTCTAAATGGTAAATCGTAAACGTCACCACCATGAGCCGTTACTACCAATGGCTTCTCGTACAGGTTCTTTAAACGTGCTCCTATGAAGCCGTTTTCTAAGAAATGGGCATGCATCAGATTGAAGTCTACATTATTCTTTGATATCATATTAACACAACTTTTCGCCGCAAGATAACAATTTCTTCTCCATAACACATCAACTGGTAACGTAAAAAATCTTGGTGAAAGCAGGATATAATTCTTTTCTAATTTCAAGTCGTATAATGAATTTATTGTTATTTTTGCAAATGTAAATTTTCTGTTAAAGAGTGGTAATTTTATAACTAATTCATAAAAATATGGAAGTGGCATAATAATTACAACATTATCAAGAAGTGGGGCGACATAGTTTACTTGATCTTTAATGAAAGTTTTAAAATGAGGACATATTACTAAAAGAGTTTCAGAATTCTTCATTAATTAATCGCCTAATCAATATGAAGACTTTTACAATAGATTCTTTATTGTTCTATATTTTATCAAGTTTAAAACACTCCACCCTACTAGCTTCAAATCTTTATGTTTTAACCCTTTAACAATTTGTGAAAGAGGCTCTAAATAGAATGGTGAAGGTGACCCATAAATCTCTATTTCTCCTTCAAGTAGTGCTTTCTTAAGATCTTCTTCGCTATTCGATTCATAACGTATTATCGTTCGGGATAACCCGATTTCTTGAGGGAAGTGAGCATCGCTTCCTGCCACTATGGGCTTATTCATTGCCTTAAGTATACTAAACTGTTCCGATGTTATAGGATGTCTTGAATTACATCCCTCAAGTAAATCCACATGATCCATTATATCTTTGATTTGTAGTATACGCTTTGTTTTGAATGGATGCGGAATAAGAACCAAGCCGTCTTGCGATTTAATTTCATCTATTACTTCATAAATGTTTCTTGACTTGATTTCTTCGTTTAAGAATATGCCGATTACGTCACCGAAATCTGTGGAGATTTCAGAGCCAACTACTACTGTAATTGAGCCTTTCTCGCAGATTTTACGTGCAATAACGGCACCAGCTATTGTGTTATGATCCGAGATGGCAATTACATCTAATTTTACACGCTTCGCCACCTTCAATATTGTATTAGGATCCATTAAGCTATCGTATGAATATTTAGAATGTATATGTAGGTCTAGGGAAAGCAAGTCTAGGAACCTTTTTGGACATTATGAGGGAAAATCCATTCCAAATTAGCGATAGGGTGGGTTTTAAGTCTGCAAGGACGATGTTTTTCTTAATATGCGGATTAAACAAGTCTAAGAGAAAATTTTTCACATTTGTTAGCTTATTTAGGGTGCGTAAAAGGTCATCTGGAAAAGGCCACATAAACCTTAACCCTACTTTATAATTGAAAACAGGGTTCACATCACCTTCTGTAACCATTTTATATAATAGGTGGGGGAAATCTACGCCAGATGCTATTGCGAGATCCAAGGAGCCCCAAAATTTTGGATTAATTTCCATTAACTTAAACTTACCATCACTGAAATCTCTTCTAAACTCCACCATTGCCACACCATGCCAATTGAGGGCTTTCAGGATTCTCATGCCATAGTTCATAAGTTCGGGAACGAAGACGCTTTCAGCACAAGTACTAGGCCCACCTATAACATACCGCTCCCTAATCCTTTTATGCATAAATATCGCCCTAGGCTTACCTTGATTGAATAATGCGAAAAAGCCGTACCCTACACCTTTTATAAACTCTTGAACCAACGGTGGAATACCTTGTAGCTTATATACTTCTTCAAATTTCTCCTTAAGATCTCGTTTATTATATGCATAGCGAACGAGGCCGCCTTCATAAACAGCCTTTACAACAACAGGATAACTTTCGATCTTCAAATTCATCAACTCGGAAGAATTGCTTGGGAAGAATGTTATAGGAGCTGGAACACCAAGTTCCTTGGCTAATAAAATACTATCTTTCTTACTCGCAGCTACTTTTAACGAGGGGAAATCCGCTACAGGAATTTTAGAGTTGCAATTTATGCTATCCTTTTTCATAGAAAGGAAAAAAGTGGTTACATATCCCACGGGAATGATGATATCGTAGTGATTACATATTTTACGGAAAAAATGGACAAATGCATCCAAGTCTCTTTTAGGATCAGGATAAATAAACGATCCGCGGCAGTATTTCGAGAAAGAAGAAAGTTGTAAACTAGGAGAGGATGCCCCTACATCAACTTCGATGCCCCTGCTGCCGAGAGACCTTACTATCGCAAGAGTATGCTTATAGCTAGCATCAGTAACGAATGCGCTCAACGGGACACCTTATGATTATCTTTAAATTCTTTCACCCAATAGTTGTATATGTCTTCCGCTGTCGTCATCCATGCTTTTCTTTCTTTAAGAAGTTGTAAAATTTTCGTGTAAAGTTTTGACCAATCACCCCAAAATATCTCGTCAAACGTAGTATTATGCCATAATATTGTTATTACACCCGCATTTTTCTCCGTTTCATCCACTAATCTTTTAATTTTTTCCCACGCTTCCTCAAAACTCATTCTAAAGAGACTCCCATCCATGATAGTTAACGGTATCTCGAGAATATTTACTTCCCTTCCCTCCTCTAGATCGTAAGGTTTGAAGGGGTGGCACATTCCATTTCGAAAACCCGGCATGTCTGGATATCCGAAGGTGGTATCATACTTGAAGCCCAAATCAGCCAGTAACCTCCACGTATCTGGAACATTAAACCTTAAATAATGCATCCGTATTCCGATTACAGTTTTCCCTAAAGCCTTCTCCAGTCGAATTTTCTCCTCCCTTAAAGTTTTAGGGTCGTTATATGAGTAGTAACTTCCATGTAAACCAACTTCGCAACCTACATCAATTATGTACTCTAACTCATCCCTCAAATTTTCAACATCATAAGTCCAGTCAACAAGATCTCTTGACGTAGCTTTAAAATAAAAGCTGGATTTTGCTTTATATTTTCCTTCAAGTTCTATAATCTTTCTAAAGTTCCAGTAAGGATTTTTTAAGTTATCATTTCTAATTTTAGCTACTAGCCTCTCTAAGCTCTTTTTAGGATTTAACTTTAAGGCATATTTCGTCGCAGTAAAGAGGGTATATTTCCATGATGGGTAAAGGCTGTCAACATCATGAGTGAGGCAAGCTGCAAACTTATAATTTTCCGGCCACTCCACATAAAAACCTTTGTTTACCAAATATTCTGAAACAATAGGTTTCAACACATCTTTATAGTTAGAGAAGCGGTATAGAAAGCGTCCATGCTCGTCCTTTTTGCTACAATACTCTTGCTTGGCAACAAAAATGTCGAAAAGTTGCTGATTGTCTTTTAAATAGTTTAAAATTAGGTTCTCTTTAGCATACATTAAGTCATAGGAAGTATTCTAGCAACTTATAAATTATCCGTACTGTCCTGATTTGAGTATTTCAGTAAGAACTCAACTATTCTTTCAGCAGCTCTACCGTTACCATAAGGATTAGGCAATTTCTTGATTTTATCCCTAACATGATCATCATTAGTGAGCATTTTCACCGTTGAAACTATCCGATTTGTATCATAGCCCACTAGGAAGTTTGCACCAAATTCGACAGTCTCCACCCATTCGGTATTCTCTCTCAGGGTTACGCATGGAACTTTAAGCCAGAAGGCTTCCTTCTGAACGCCACCGGAATCCGTCAATATTAGCTTGGCTTCTAACATAAGCTTAAGCATATCGTGATAGCCTAAGGGTTTTAGAAGTTTAACGTGTTTAGCCTCTTCAAGTTTCCTAAGAAGGCCTTGAGAGGACAGTCTACTCATGGTTCTAGGGTGTACTGGAAACACGATACATATATTACTTAATTGGATGATGGCTCTAACTATGTTTTCCAGTTTAAGTGGGTTGTCAACGTTTTCAGCCCGATGCAATGTCAATACTGCATATGTTTGCGATTCAAGGTCATTCTCTTTGAGGATACAGCTTTTCGAAGCAAGTGGCATATGATTTAAGAAGGCGTCGAACATCGTGTCCCCCGTCAGATATATTCTACCTAACACCATCTCCTTCTCAAGATTTTTAACACATCTTTCAGACACTGCGAACAGAAGTGATGATATATGGTCTACAACACGCCTATTTATCTCCTCAGGCATCGACATATCATAGCTTCTGGCTCCCGCTTCGACATGGGCTACTTTGATGCCAAGCTTCACTGGTGTTAACGCTCCAGCCAATGCGGAATTTGTATCACCCGGAACTATTACTAGATTAGGTTTGAGATCTGCAAGGGTTTTTTCAAGTCTCATCATTATTTCTGCAGTCTGATATGCATGAGACCCAGAGCCAACACCTAAGTTAACGTAAGGGTCTGGGAGATTTAGCTCGCTGAAAAAAGTTTTAGATAGATTGTAGTCGTAATGTTGGCCTGTATGTATAATTTTAATGTCTAAACTTTTTCTTCTAGCCTCGTAAATTATCGGAGCCGATTTTATTATCTGCGGTCTAGTACCGAGAACTAATATGATCGTCATCTAATCCAAGATTTTATTAGCAGTAATATCTGTTATCCGTCTAGTTATATATGGAAATGCACGTAGTCCTTTCATTTTGAACAAAGCGTTAAGGTATAACATGTTTCCACGGATTCTCGACATTAAATAGTTCTTTTAACTTTTCATATAGCGTATTCTCTGAAAAATTTCCTCCTGTTACCTTTGCTGAAAAATCTCTTAGATCATCATAGTACATTATGAAGAAATTGGTATTTAACTTCATGCTTCTCCCTAGGACACAAGAGAATTGTATGTCTTTATGAGCCGCTTTTCCATAATTTGCCAGTTAAATAATTCGTTTACCGCTTTAATACCGTTTTCTCCAAGCTTCCTGCATAAGTTAGGAGAAGAAGCAAGTTTAGAAATTACTTCTTTAACCATTGCAGTATTGTTCATATCTACAACTATACCACATTCATATTTCCTTACAATCTTCGTTTGATAACTCCCTTCAGGTACAAGAACTGGTACTCCATGCGCCATTGCTGTAAACAATTTCCCAGGAGAGGCTAAAATGTGATTAATGTTATTAGGCATATAGAGAGATGAGAGAGATGGAATAAGATCAGCTTTTTTGATTAAATGATCTATCTCAGAAGTTGAGATCCAGCCTAAGTATTTGATATTATTGTACTTCTTTTCTAAATTTTTTACTATTGGAACTAAGTCGCCCTTTCCAGCAAGTAGTAATTCGACGCATTTAAGATCTTTCACAGCTTCAATCAGTTTATGCACCCCCCTCGGTACTCCAATGTCACCGTAGTAAAATATCGTAAATTTTCCTCTATTACGATTTGCTACATTAAAGTTACTATATTCGGATTTTGAAGGTACATTCATAATCACCGTCATCTTTTCCCTTTGAAAACCCATCTTTGTGAGGTATTCTAGAAAACCATCGTTTACAACTATGATATGGTCTGCATAATGCTTTGCCACAGCAAAAACAACCTTAACTAGAAAATAAGCTTTTGGAAACTTTTCTAAAAAGCATATCGGATGATCGTGCATATCGTAAATCAACTTTATTCGACCAAGTTTTAACATTTTCATTAGTATACCGCAAAAAAATGTGTCCACGTCGTGACAATGAATAGCTTTAAAATTAAGAGTAAATGATGAAAATATGCACCAAACATAATAAAGGAAGAAGCTGATAACAGTTCTTATATTTTGACCGTAGGGAGATTTAAAGTTAAAACGTCGAATAAGTAAGCCATTTGACAAATTCTGCCTCGGATATTTTCCCTCCCTATTCCAGGCGAGAATTACAACCTTATAACCGTTTTTGACAAGATGGCTTGCTTCCTTTAACGGTCGCATATCATAAGTAGCAGGGTTGCTTAAAAGCATCAAAACGCATTTTTCTTTAACTCGGTTTCTTACTTTCAGAGCCCTAATCTTCATATGACTTGATTTAAATATTCTAAAAATAAGTAGCGATTTAAAAATGAACGATGCCCCTGATTTAATATTATAGTGCTTCAATAATCCGACTTAGAGTTTCTGCAGCCCGCTCAACAGAGAACAGTTTTTCAGCCATTTTTCGAGCATTTTCCCCTAACTTTTCTCTTAATGTTTTGTCCTCTTTTAAGGTTTTAATTATATTTATGATATTTTCCAAATCATCAGGCTCTACGTGGTAACCAGCTTTACATTTTAAACAAAGGCTCGAAGCGACGCAAGAAGGAGTAATGCATAAAATTGGTTTACCGCATGCCGCGTATTCCATAAATTTCCTTGGTAGGGTAAATACAAAAAACCTACGTATTCCAAGACTTGATAAGATCGGTGGAGGAAGTAATGTTAAATCCGAAATATTATAAATAAATGGCATCAATTCATAAGGCACAGCATCAAAAACAATTATGTTATCTAAAGACTCTTCTTCAATCCTTTTCTGTAATATCTGTTTCAACGGACCTGCTCCGACAACAACAAAAACCAAATCTTCGTGTTCATTTCTAATCTTTTTGGCAACATCCACCACAATTAGAGGATTTTGAAAGATGCTCATCACTCCCGCATAAAGAATTATAAACTTTCCATCCACTTTAGTGGTAATTTCTTTTGGTAAAACTGCTAAAGCATCCTCTTTTTTCATAGGTTTAAATTTAGTTAAATCTAGAGCCCCATACATTACGTGAATATTTTGCTTAATTCTATGTCGAAGAACTTTACACATCGCTTCATTAAGCGTTATAACAGCATCTATCGCATCAATTTTAGAATAAATAAAATAATTAATTGAATGAGCTATAGCGATTAAAATGTGTTTAATCACATGATTCATATTAACATATTCTAATGAATCTGGCCATAGATCACTAATATCAGAAACAATTTTCACATACCTAAAGAATTTTTTGAAGAGAATACATGAAATTTCTGTAAAAGGTTGAGGACCAGCTGAAAAAAGTATGTCAGGACGGGTATTAATTTTAAAAAGTTTAAAAAAAGATAACATCATAAAAGTTATGTAAAAGATTAATCTACCCACAATAGATTGATATAAAGCTTTTGTAAATGGAATTTTGATAGAAACTATTTGTACTTTGTGATCTTGTAATAAAGCTCTAGGTTCTCTTTTTGAAATATAAACAGGTTCATTAGTAATTACTGTAACCTGCATCCCTAAGATAGATAAGGCTTTCACCAAATCAGGTCTACTTAAACTGAAGTCAGAACAAGAAATCAAACAAACAGACTTATTCATCGTATGCTATGGAGAAAGCGCCACTATATAAGACGATAAACTCATCTTTTTTAGAGTTATTTTGTTCAGAGCTTTTAGGTTTAAAGATGTTTAAGTCGACGCCACCGTAAACCACGTGTATTCGCTTTTCGTCTACCCCATATTTTTCAATTAAGGGGTTCACGTATCCTGGACTAATGGGCGTTATTGCTTTCATCTTGTTGTACAGAAATTTTGCTAGAAGCTCTATCATGCTGGCTGAAACCGAACTCCTTTTAATCAAGTTGAGGTCGTAGAGGTCTTCGATAGCTAGATCATCTACATTTGTTGTTACGGGTCTTCGTTTAATTAAGCCGTAAGCTAAAGCTGGAACCATTGCCACAACATCGGGGTTTGCTGCCCATATCACATCAATTTTTCCAACTAGGGGTATGACAAATAGTGAAGTGAGGATAAAGCAAGTAAAAAGCAACACCCTCCTCAACAATCCTTCTGATTTTAGTGGCAGGATAAATGTTCTTATGACTCTAATTTTCCCCATCCACTCTACTTTAAAAGGCTTCCACCTATATTCTGGTGGGATGTTGCCGTGGGGGTAATGGGGAAATGCTGAGATGACTGTAACATTGCAACCGTTTAAAGTGAGACCTTTAGCTACATTATATGCTCTAGTAGCTGATCCTCCAAGGTCTGGGGGGAAATATTGCGCGATTATTAGCACATTCATATTTGCTTTTTCAATATTTTCCTCATTAACTTCGCTCTGTAGTTGTCCAGAACACTATCGAGCTCTTCCTTTGAGACTTCAAGCTTATTTAGGAGGTTGAATAAGATTGTTGGTCTTGGAATTCTTTCTGAAAGACATCTCTTTAAGGCTTCATCTCTAGATATTTGCCCCTCTCTAACCAGCTTACTGTAGAATTCGTCAAACTCGTTGAAGCCAACGAGTCTAAGGTATATGTAGTCGATCAGGGGATACATTATATCATCTATCCTCCACGTTGCTATTGTATCTTCAGCGCCTCTCCATCCAATCTCAGTTATTGTAGGTAGTATCTTTTTTTCGTCCCAGTAAATGTAGTCATAAAAGCCTAAAGTATCGACATTGGAAGGTTTCATTAAAGATTCGAAAAAGTATGCGAGAGTACCACTTAAATAACTTTTTATAATCGACCAGCGGTAGTGGTCGGTATTTTTGAGGAATTCCCATGCAAAGTAAGCTACAAGTTTTATCTTACCGGAAGTCGTGTAGTTTCCCCGTTCATCGGGGAAGACGTCCATGTAGCCTGTCTTGAAATGCTCTTGCTCGAAAGAGCAGTTTCCTATGTTATTACCTCCGATAACTAAAGGGATCCTATTTTCATGCGCATATCTGTAGATTTGAATGTTCATGGTCTTATCGGCTGCGTTCAGGGTCGGGACTATTGTGTTGATAGATGGTTTCTTAAGCCACGCATGGAACATGATCTTTAAGTTTCTCCAAGAGGCTTCAACATGCCTTTCATTCCGAATATAAATGTGTTCTACACCCAAGTGTTCTGTGACGGCTTTGATGTTGCGATGCCCTTCCTCGGTGGTAAAACCTGAATCCACAGTAAGCGCTAAAGTCCTCATTTTATACTTAGTGACTATTTGGTGAAGCACAAACGCGCTGTCTCTGCCACCACTTATAGCCACTACACAATCGTATCTATCGCCTTTTCCACGATACTTTTCAAGAGCTCTAACTAGCGATTCCTCACCAAATACTTTAACAGGCTTATAGGTCCTGCAATAATTACATACACCGTTTTTATCGAACTCTATGCCTGGGAAAGTCTCAGGTAGAAGGCATTTACTGCACCTTCTGAGGCTGGAGAGGAAGTCCTCGAAACCGCTTACGACATTCATAGCACTATCAGTGCGTGCATTTAAAACTTTACGCTTTCCTCTATTTTGTCCCTGTTTTCTTTGATCCATCCGTAGACTTTTCTTAGCCCTGTCTTCATGTCTGTTTTAGGTTCATATCCAAGTATTTTCTTAGCCTTCTCTATTGAAGCCCTCCTCCTTATAGCCTTATCCCAGTCCCTCCTCGGTTTGAACACTACCCCAGCCTTGTTTCCAGTTATCTCGTTTATCCAGTTCGCTAAATCTATTACCCTGGTTTCTTTTTCTGAGGCTAAGTTAATTGCTTCCCCAACAGCCTCCTCTACGACGCCCATTCTCAATGTTCCATCAACGATGTCCTCTACGAACGTGAAATCTCTCGTTTCATCCAAGGTTGTATACTTCTCCTGGCTTAAAGTTGTCCATTATGTTTGCGAGCGTTCTACATATGTCTTCAACGTACTCTAGTGTCCTCTTGTGGCCTAGGTAAACGGTGTAAGGTTCATCCTTTAGGGCCTTGTATATGAACTTCGGTATCCAGCCTCGGTATGGTGTGTAATGTTCTCCAGGACCATAAACGTTGAACAGCCTTACTCTTACAGTTTCTGTTCCAAACATTTTTGCAGAATTTATTATCTGTAACTCGTTAACCCATTTTGAGATGGCGTAATCGTTCATCTGTTTTATCGGTATTTTATCCATCACTTCTTCGCTCATTACACCGTCGTAGTCTCCGTAGACTTCAGCGCTTCCGAAGAATATCATCCGAAACCTTTTCTTCTCCTGCATTCTCAGAATATTTTTTGTTCCCACCGCGTTTGTCATCCAAAGGTTTTCGTAGTAGTCTTCCCCATTCCACCGTCCATATTCTGCGGCAGCATGATATACGTAGTCGAACTCTTGCTCTTCGAATAAGCGTTCAACCTGCCTATACCGGCTCACATCACATCTTATGTAGTTTTCTTCACCGCTATGCATGAGATCGCAGACCCAAACCTCACACCCTCGCCTTCTAAGCTCTTTAACGAGGTGTGAGCCTATGAAGCCTTTACCGCCTGTAACGAGAACCCCTTTCATGCTCTCATGATCGAGCCTTTTAAAATATAAGGTTTATCGCACGATTTTAGCGAAGCCTTTCCTCCAGTATGCTCACTATTCTTTCTCCAGCCTTCCCATCTCCGAAGGGGTTAGGCCAGCGTCTATCATCGTCTATCATGAGCTTCGTCTTCTCAAGTATTCTTTTCGGTTCCGCTCCTGCCAACGTGTTCGCTCCAACCTCTATTGTTTCAGGCCTCTCCGTGTTATCTCTTAAGGTTACACATGGAACCTTAAGTATGCATGCTTCCTCCTGCACTCCTCCAGAGTCCGTGAACACGAGCTTCGCCCTGCTTTCGAGCGTTAGGAAGCTTAGGTAGTCTATTGGCTCCGTTAAGACAATTTTTCCAGGGTCAAAACCGTATTCTTTCATCATCTTCCTCGACCTAGGATGTATTGGATACACTATTGGCATTCCAAAATAGTCTTGCACGAGCTTTAAACCTTCAAGTATGCCCTTAAACCTTTTAGGGTTGTCTACGTTCTCCTGCCTATGAACTGTAGCGAGAAAATAGTTTCCCTCTACAATTCCTAAGCTTTCGAAAACCCTTTTCCCTAAACTTTTGTTTGCCAGCTCAAGGTTCTGGTATACGGCGTCAACTATGGTGTTTCCTGTAACATGTATCTTCTCCTCTTTTATGCCCTCATATAGGAGGTTTCCCCTAGCCTTCTCTGTTGGGGCGAAAAGAATTTGGGAGATGTGATCTGCAACTATCCTATTTATTTCCTCGGGCATGCTCCTGTCGAAGCTTCTGAGCCCGGCTTCGACATGCCCAACATCTAGCCCAACTTTCACTGCCGCGAGAGAGCCTGCTAGTACTGAGTTGGTGTCCCCTTCAACGAGCACTATGCTAGGCTTCTCCTCAAATAGAGCCTTCTCTATTCCGATCATCATCTTACCCGTTTCTTCAGCATGTGTTCCTGAGCCAACCTTCAGATTATATTTTGGTTGGGGAAGCTTCAGTTGCTCAAAGAAGACCTGATCCATGTTATACGAGTAGTGCTGTCCAGTGTGCAGTATGAGGAAGTCTATACTCTTCTTCTCGAGCACCCTTATTATTGGAGACATCTTTATTATCTCAGGCCTCGTGCCTAAAACTATTGCGACCTTCATTTCACTTTCTTTATCCTAAATATTACTGTCCCGCCTTCTGTGTAAGGCTTCCATGGGTCGACGCACTGGAGGTACGCGTGTTCTCTATCCTTAATCGTGGTGAGGCCTAGCTTTACTGGGTCAGCACCCTCGTCCAATGCGACAGCATAATGTAATATAACTGAAAGTGCGTGTATGCAGAGTGCGTCTGTCTTTTCTAGGACGATATTTGGTCCGTCTACTACTATTTTGTCTCCAACCTTATGTACTGGACATTTTCCCCTAACTTCTACAACCTCTATCTCCAGCATCTACTTTATCCCCCTTACTACGCTTATCAGAACCCATAATATTATTGCGGTTGTCAGTAACATTAATCCGACAATCGTTGCTGCTACAGCTATCAGTGTAACGTTTGTTATTATCTGCCTTGTTGCAGCAAACGTTTGCAACGTCCACACCCAGAAGAACAGTGAAATTAGTATTGAGATCATCCCAGGCACGCCATAGAATAGTAGTGGTCTCCTTATTGACATGTACTTTACTATGCTTAAGATCACGTCTAGGCCGTGATATATTGGGTTCTGTGTTGAAGGCTTTTCAACATTGTAGCTGATTTTTATCGGCACTTCGACAACCTTTAAGCCGTTCTCCTTCGCCTTAAGAAGTATTTCTGTTGAGGCACCCATTCCCTGCTCCGAGGGCATTATCGAATGTATTGCCTTTCTATTGTACGCTCTGAAGCCGGATTGCGCGTCGCTTACTCCCTTATATGAGGCTGATCTTGTTAGCTTCGTTATTATTTTTATACCCACTTCCCTATATTTCGGTACAGCTGCTTCCTTTTCTAGGAATCTTGAGCCTATCGCTATGTCCGCTTCACCATTTAGGACGGGAGATATGATCTTCGGTATGTCGTTTGGGTTATGCTGTAGGTCAGCATCCAACACTACCATGACGTCTGGATCGATTTCACGAGCCTTCTTGAATAGCGATGATAGTGCCCCACCATAGCCGACGTTCTTCTCATGCCTTATCACTGTTGCTCCAAGCCTTTCCGCTATCTCTCCTGTTAAGTCTGTTGAGCCGTCATCGCATACTATAACCTTGTCAACGTACTTTTGTGCTTCTATTATAACTCTCGCTATTGTCTTCTCCTCATTGTATGCTGGGATGCAGGCGACTATGTTTGGCTGTTTTTTGCTCAACTTTTGACTACGTTCCTAGTTGTTTTCAGAATATTTGTAGACGGCTATGTTGTTGAAGCTTTTTATTTGCTTGTACTGTTCCGGTAGGTTTGGCATTCCATACCAGCCTTTTCCTTTGGTCCACCATATTGTGTAAACTTGTTTGCCTTCTGCTGTTTCTTTTGCTGTAAGCTGGAGTAGCCTGTTTTCTATGTTTTCTCTTATAGGAGAGTCTAATGATGCTTCGTTTATTCTTATTATTTTTATGTCTTTGATGTATATTTGCGCCCAATTATCTATTGCCTCATGGAGTATTAGGGTTGTGTTTGTTTTGTCGAGGTTCTGTTTTACCCATTCTATTGCGGCTAGAACGTCTGGTGTGTCAGATATGGGGACCGAGTTTTGTAGCATGGACGTTTGCATGAACGCTTTATAGTTGTTCCATTCTCCAAAGTATGGGAGGGCGTTTTCTGGTGGGGTTGCGATATAGTATCCTGACATGATCAGGTTTACGAGGATTGTGGTGAAGGCTACGGCTTTTCCGAGGGGGATCTTGTCTAGAACGGCTTTTTTGGAGCGCCAAAGCCTTGCAGCGCCTTCTACTGAAATGAATGTTATTGGGTACACGAGCATTATTGCGAACCTGAACCATATTGGTGGAGATTGTTCCGGGAAGACTGTGGGCCAGTACGTGAAAGTTATGCAGGTGATCGACCATCCTAGGATGTCGATTTTTTTGAGCAATGGTACACCAGCTAATATTAGTGGTAGTAGTGGAGCGAACATGTACGCTATGAAGCCTGTTATGTAGGTGAAGAGTTCAAGTTGTGTGGTAGCATATATTGTATTTGATGGTATTTGTATTATGCCTTTTACTGGATTATAGAGTTGGTACATGAAGAGTGCGGTCGCAGATAATGTTGGTATGAGTAGATAGGTTTTCCGCCTTTCGCGGTCAGCTACCAAATGTAATATAATGAGTGGAATGAGTATTACTGCTGTGAGCTCGTGAGCCCAGACTGTTAGTAGGCTTGACACGATTATGGCGGAAAGCCTTTTATAGTCATATTTTCCCTTTAATAGTATAAGTGTTGTAAACAGTAGTGTTGTGCCAAGCATCTGCCTATACATTTCCCAAGAGATTCTAAGCGATACAAAGTATGTTGACGCTAGAATGTTCAAACATAGGGCTTTCCATGGAGACCAGTCTAGAACTCTTCTACTGTAAATGTAGAGTGTGAAGGCTAAGAGGGTGAATAGTGCTGGGCCGAGAAGCTTCATTTCCAAAATTTGATCTTTAACCACAACGTTTACTGCTGAAGCCACTACATAAAATAGTCGTGTTCCCTTCAAAAGTAGTGCTGGATCCATTGCCAAAAAATTTGTTTTCGAGATAACTGGAATATATGTGAGGGTGTCGAAGCCTATTGGATATGGCCATGAAAGGATCTCAGGTACTGTTCTAACGGCTAGTGGAACTATTAGGGCTAGGGTCAGGAAAACTTTTTCTCCATCAAATTTTCTTGTGAAGTTCATGTGCATTTTCTAGGGGTCTATTTCTATTACCTGCTCGTCCCTGTAGACCTCTTTAACCCATTCGCCTACCTTGGTTGAATAATCTTGGCCTACATAGGCTTCAAGCGTCATGTTCGATGGTGGAAGGTTTTTGAAGCACGCGTATCCGCTTTGGTTTGTTATAGCATATTGGAGTACCCCGTTTATGTTTGCTGTAAGCTTTATATTGGGTAATGGTGAGCCCGCCCCGCTTTTTACTAGAACGTATACGTCGTATAGGTTGCATTTGATTTCAACGCTTTTGTTAGAGTTTAATTCTAGTTGCAGTGGATCACTAACCCACACATTCATGTACGAGATTCTTACGGTTACTGTTCCAGTGAGGTTATCCCATTCGGCCGACCCTTTTAAATCGCTTGTTTTCACATCACCGTTTAAATAGATTTGGGCGCCTTCTATAGGGTCGTCTCCATCCCAGTCCAGAACCTTAACCTCCAGACTGTACCCTCGCAAAACAGTAGTTGTTGTAGTAGTGGTTGCAATAGTTGTTGTAGGCGTAGTAGTTGTTGTGGTAGTTATTGTGGTAGTGGTTGTAATAGCAGTAGTTGTTGTAGTATTCACTGTTGTTGTGGTGGTTGTAATGGTTGCGCCTGATTTTTCTATTGCATACCTTGCTGATGCTATTACTAATGCGTTAGTTTTGTCTGTTAGGGCCATTATTATGCGTCCATCTTCGTTAACTCCTTCGTAGAAGCCTCTGCTGCTTGCTGTTCGTAGTACATAGTTTACTAGATTTTCTGTGTACTCTGAGCTCCATATTGCATGCATTCCAAGGGCTGCTTTCGTGTAGACGACTGGTGAAATGTTCGCTTGTTCACCTTGGGGTGAGCATATGTACCATATTTTATCTTTTGAGAGCACTATCCATTCGTATATGTAGCTTGGTTGTCCGTCGTATGCGCCTTCGGTGAAGGCTGTAAGCTTGTTTTTTGCGAGATATCTTTCTTCTTGAACCTTGTAAACTTTGTATGCCCAATCATAGAAGTTTTGCGCGTTCTCCAGTTCATATATGCTTAGGAGTATGGGTTCAAGGGTTATTTCTGTGGCCGGAAGGTTTTCGCTGTAGACTTGAACCTGTTGCATGCTCGGTATCCTTTCTATAAAGTTTAGCGCTTGTTCAACGTTTGAAGTGTTTAATCCGAATAGGCTGAAGCCGTGAGCGATATAGTATGCGTAGAAGCCGTCTGTACTACATTGTTGGGCGAGCTTCAGATAGTTTGTCCTCTCCACTATCGCGTCAACGTCCGCGGAAAATTTTGGCTTATACTGCTTCAGGGTGTACAGTGATATCAGTAGCCTACCGCTATCACTTGGGTTTGAGGCACCCATAGATGTCAGCGGCTGCCCGTTTTCGGAATTGTACCACCAGTAGGGTAAGCCTGATTCTGTCAGCTTTCTTGTTTTCAGGAAATTTATGATTTTGCTTATCCTATAGTCTGCACCCCACTCCCCTTCTGATGATATTAGGCCGATTCTTTCAGCGTCGATTACTGCCATAAGGTATGTGCCGAGGTCCCAGTCTGTTATACAGTGGTAGGTGTCCTTCGCATAATTTAATCCTGTTATCGGATTAACTCCTACACCCGGTTGAAAATACTTCCATGCGACCTCCGCGTAGTAAAGCCAGTCATTATAGTTTTCGGAAACACTCGTGTTTGAAGGTATGAGGCAGAATAGTATGGATGCTACTGCAAGCAAAGTTATAAGCTTTCTACGCACACTCAACCTTCTCCATTTTAGCTTCTTCCAAGTAACCCAGGTACCTGTTTAATTGAAAAAGCGGGAAGAGGATTAGGAGTGTGGGATGAGCTTGTAAAGCAAGGTTTAACCCTGAACCAAGCGACCTTACAATAGCGTAGAGGTAGGATGTAGGGGGGGAACCGGCGACCCTACTACCTACACCCCACCACCTCATGTGAGCCAAATGTTCTTTGAGTGTTCTCGGATGGTAGGCGACGACATTCTTGTCGACAACCCATTTAAACCCATGCTTGAGGAGCCTTGTATGGAGTTCTGAGTCTTCGAACGATGGGAGGCCTTTTCTTATTCCTCCAACTTTTATAACCGACTTTAGCCTTACAAGTGTGTTGCCTAAGTTTATCTGCTTATACCTTCTGTTTTGAAGCTGATACTTTGATAGAGCCTTCAATATTGGGTTGTTGAAACCGAACATTATGAAACCGTTTGCGACAGCAACCCTTTCATATTTGAAGTGCTTGATTAAATTGAACCAATCTTTTGGAATGAGGACGTCTGCATCTATGAAGGCAAAAATTTCTGTTTCAACCATTGATAGCGCCATGTTTCTAGCGTAGCCCAAACCTTTACCCTGGTCTGAGTATATTTTGGCTCCGAATTCTTTAGCGATTTCGAGTGTTCCATCTTTTGAAATCCCGTCTATTATTATAAGCTTGTTTACAGGAACGTATTTTAATATTCTTTCAAGCACATGCTTTATTGTGTCAGCATTGTTTTTTGTGCAGACGACAACATCTATTTTCATCGCGCGATTAAACCTTCTTTTTCAGTCTTCAACCATTTTCTAGGTCTTCGAAGTATTATCTCAAATAGGGATTTCAAAATTATTATGGACTGTAGTATCCAGTATACGTATAGGAATGGAGCTAGAGACAGGTTTCTGAAGTTTGGTGGCCTGTCTATGTATATTAGGGTTAAAATTATTGTTAGGAAGGTCATGACAATCATTAGGTATCCTATGAGAGGTAGTGGAAAGTCTGCTGTGGGATAGGTTAAGTTTATGATCCATGTAATGTAGCCTATGAAGGATAGGGCTGTGAGGAGTGGTGCAGCAAGAAATATTTCTGTTTCAAGGTTTTTTAAGGAGGGCTTTTTAAGCAATTTCGCATACTCTATAGCGGTTTCTATGTATCCTTTATACCATCTACCTTTTTGTCTGATTAAAGCCTGCAATCTGCTCGGAGCTTCTTGCCATAAGATGGCGTTTTCAGCGTATTTAACTCGGGCAGCCCTATTTAGGAGGAGCCTCGCTGAAAGTTCAACGTCTTCTGCTAGAGAATCGTTTTTCCAGCCTCCAAGTTCTTCAAGCACATCTTTTCTTATGAAAAGGCAGTTTCCAGTGAATGGTACAAAAAGGTTTAGGACTTCTCTTCCCTTAATTAATAGATGAAAGAAATCTTCATGTACTGCTTGAAGTTTTGTTAGAAGGTTATAGTTCTTGTTAATGCATAGGGTTCTTCCTTGAACAGCTAAGGTATTGGGGTCCTGGAAGTGTGCTGCCACATTTAATAGGATATTTTTTTCTGGTAGACTGTCAGCATCAAATACGGCTACTATTTCTCCATTCACCTGCTTGAGGGAAATGTTTAATGCTGTAGGCTTTCCTTTAGAAACGTCATCTTTTATTATTTTAATTAGGTCTGGATAAACTTTTTTAAATTCCTCACATATTTTACTAGTAGAGTCGGTTGAACCGTCTACGATCAATATTTCCAGACGATTTCTAGGATAGTTTAAATTGAGTATTGATTTGAGGGTTCTACCTATAACCTTTTCCTCATTTTTTACTGGTATGATTATTGAAAATTTAGGATAATATACTATTTCCTGCCCACTTCTCATGTTGTGGAATCTGACTCCAACTAAAAGGATTACAAGTTGATACACTATCCAAATTAAGATCAGCCCAAGTATGATGGATGAAGATGATGCTAATATTTGGTTAAAAGTGCTAAGCATAAACTAATCTTTTTTGATTATTATGTAGATTTCACCCTTCTTTCCTATTTTAAGTTCCTCTGTTTCAGACATATTATTCAGAGTTAAATATTTTGAAAAGATAATTTTTTGATTTTGTTGTCTTTGGAAAGATTTTATAGTCTTAGTTTTTTGACTGCTTCTTTTGTTATTGGGTCTTCTATCCAGTAGTATCCGTTGTCTTCTTCTATTATCATTGCTGATTTTAGATTTT
>Ga0080004_1061477_pt1 | contig 33086 bp, 30 predicted proteins | sample WasSprMetagenome_FD_69207 | JGI IMG/M metagenome (GOLD analysis project Ga0080004, IMG submission 69207) | Sulfidic aquatic microbial communities from Washburn Spring, Yellowstone National Park, USA - WS (SPADES assembly) (version 2) | ecosystem: Environmental > Aquatic > Thermal springs > Hot...
TCTGGGGGATGTGCCCCCAAAAACCTCAAAAGGGGGCGAGTTGCCCACATTAACAAACCCGCCACGAGTGGGACCCAAAACGCCGGCAAACCCTCAGCCTACGGGGGCGGGCAAACTGGGGGTCCAGGGGGCGGAGCCCCCTGGCACAGGGCGAGCGGCCTACCCTTGCCAGCTCGCTGCAAGTGGGCTCCCAAAACGCCGGCAAACCCAAAGCCAACAAGGGCGGGCAAAATTTACACATCCACAACGCGGCTCATGGTTGACAAAGCAAGATGTGGTTGTATAATATCAAATGGAAAAGCTTCTCCAGCCGGAAGCTTAGCCCAATTAAGCGGGAGGTATAACCTATGGAAAAGGTTACCGGAACTGATACCCTTAAGAGAGGCCTTGCTCAAATGCTCAAAGGCGGGGTGATAATGGACGTGGTCACCCCAGAACAAGCAAAAATTGCTGAGGACGCAGGCGCTTGCGCCGTAATGGCCTTGGAAAGAGTCCCTGCCGATATACGAGCTCAAGGCGGGGTTGCACGTATGGCCGACCCCGAGCACATCCTCAAAATAATGGACGCTGTAACTATACCCGTAATGGCCAAGTGCAGAATTGGCCACTTCGTAGAAGCCCAAATCCTGGAAGCACTGGGGGTTGATTTCATAGACGAAAGCGAAGTCCTCACCCCGGCCGATGAAGAACATCACATAGACAAGCGCAAATTCAAAGTCCCCTTCGTCTGCGGCTGCCGCAACCTCGGAGAAGCCCTGCGCCGCATAGCCGAGGGCGCAGCTATGATTCGGACGAAAGGGGAGGCCGGGACCGGAAACGTAGTAGAAGCAGTCCGCCACATGCGAGCAGTTTGGGATGAAATCCGCCGCCTCCAGAACATGCCGGAAGAGGAACTGATGGCAGCAGCTAAGCAGATGGGAGCACCTTATGAGTTAGTGAAAGAAGTAGCACGCTTGGGGAGACTCCCAGTGGTTAACTTTGCTGCCGGCGGCATCGCTACCCCAGCCGATGCTGCCCTTATGATGCAGCTTGGAGCCGATGGCGTATTCGTAGGGAGCGGAATATTTAAGTCCGAAAACCCGCCCAAGAGGGCAAGGGCCATTGTAGAAGCTGTAACCCACTATAACGACCCTGATATCCTGGCTCGGATTTCCCGGAACTTAGGCGAACCCATGCCCGGAATCATCATAAGTGCTATCCCGGCCGAGCAGAGGATGGCCCAACGGGGGTGGTAAAATGCCTCGCAGAAGCTATAAGTTCAAGATAGGAGTTCTCGCCCTGCAAGGGGCTTTCCGTGAGCACATTGAAATGCTCCAATCTCTCGGGGTGGAAACGGTGGAAGTTCGCCTACCCCACCACCTTGACGGACTTGACGGGATAATAATCCCAGGTGGGGAAAGCACATCCATAGGGCGTATCGGAGAAAGGTATGGACTTTTGGAACCCTTGCGCGAATGGGCACTCCAAGGCAAGGCAATGTGGGGCACTTGTGCCGGAATGATACTCATGGCTAAAGATGTGGGGATGGACCAGCCCATCCTGGGGGTCATGGATATAACCGTACTGCGGAACGCCTTTGGCCGACAGAAAGACTCCTTTGAAGTAGACCTTAAAATCCCAGCCCTGGATGCCGTAAGCACACGCCGAGAAAAAGGAAAGCCATTCCACGCAATCTTCATCCGAGCCCCTGTGATAAGCTCAGTAGGGCCTGGGGTTGAAATCTTGGCCACGCTGGATGACGGAACAATAGTAGCAGCACAACAGGGCAATATGTTGGCCACTGCTTTCCACCCCGAGCTTACAAACGACACCCGTTTCCACCGATATTTCCTGGAGGTAGTGCGTAGAACTCGGTGATAAGGCCATTAAACTCTCCATCGGATTTATGGTTACTTAGAAGCCTTAAGGGGAAAGGGAAGGGATTCGGTTTAGTTCCGGACGATTCCGGAGTTTGGCAACGGGCCTTCTTATCCCTCATTTTCTTCCCCTTAGCTGAAGAAAATCTCGCCACCTACGTGCACTTGGGGGAAGAGAAAGGCTTCGTGCAGACTCGCAAAAGCTACGGGCGGGAAGGAGTTGAAGTAATATACCTTGCTCCGGCACCGTGCTACGCCCCCGTTGGGGAACCGCTACTGAATTATGTTTGCTGGCGCTTTGGAACCTTCGGGGTTAAAAAGCTCTTCGTTGACGTTCCCGAAGGGGAGGACGGCTTCTTCCGCCAGATAGGCTTTTCCGTCTATGCCCGTGAATTCCTTTACCTGATAGACTATTTGCCCGAAGGCCTTCCGGAACCGGGCAATTGGCAACCTCTAAGCCCAGGAGACCGCTTGGCCCAAGCTAAAGCCTATCAAAACATAACCCCGACCCCGGTCCGGCAGATAGAAGGCGGCCTTAGCACTAAAAAGCTCGGCCTTCCGCACATGCTCACAGTTGAACAGAAAGAGCTGGTGCTAAAAGAGGGGGGAACCCAAATGGCTTTCTTAAGTGCCTGGAAGGAAGGAGGAAGTAGCTGGATGAGGCTCCTACTCCCACCAGGCCACGAGACTCAAAGCGCCAGAATCGTGGGGATGGCTTTGGCCTGGGCCAAGGCCAATTTCCCCCCACCCTTCGCCTTTAGGGTGAGAAGCTATGAGGGAACATTAGCCAAAGGCCTTGAAGAATGGGGCTTCCCCCCTCAGAAAAGCCTTTCCATTATGGTCAGGAACATCCTGGCCATGGAAAAAGTAATCTTAAAGCAAATCCCTGCAATTTCTTAAGGAGGTGGTAGTGAAAGATGATGGAGCACGCTGAGGAAATCACTGAACTCAAAGTAAGGCCAATTGAAATAAGGGACGACCTGGACGCCCTGTTAGCGGTCCTCCCTCCTCACATTGAGGAAGCCCTTAGGCGCATAAACCGCGGAAGCGAGCTTCTGGAGGTAGTGATGGACTTGGGGAGGCCTCCGGAGGCACGCTTTGTCAAAGGCGAAGTCATCCTAAGCGAAAAAGAAGTGACCCAGGAAGATATTGATTACGTAGTAGCAAGGATAAGCGAGTTCGGCGAGGATAACAGGGCTGGCATAGAGCGGACCCTGCACCGAATTTCGGCCATAAGGAACCGAAAAGGCCGAATTGTCGGGCTTACTTGCCGAGTTGGGAGGGCCGTTTACGGCACAGTTGACATCATAAAGGACATCGTAGAATCTGGTAAGAGCATACTGCTCCTGGGAAGGCCAGGAGTAGGTAAAACCACTATGCTTCGGGAAGTGGCCCGAATCTTAGCCGAAAAGAAGAGGGTGGTAATCGTGGACACTTCCAACGAAATCGGTGGCGATGGAGACATACCTCACCCCGCTATCGGTAGGGCCAGGCGAATGCAGGTCCCAACCCCTGCCCTCCAGCACGAAGTGATGATTGAAGCTGTGGAAAACCACATGCCCGAAGTCATAATCATAGACGAAATCGGCAGGGAGCTGGAAGCCCAGGCCGCCCGAACCATAGCCGAAAGAGGCGTCCAGCTTATAGCCACCGCCCACGGCGAAACCTTGGATAACCTGATGATGAACCCTACCTTAGCTGACCTTGTCGGGGGAATTGAAAGCGTAACCCTTTCCGATGAAGAGGCTAAGAGGCGAGGCACCCAGAAAACTGTATTGGAGCGTAGAGCTCCACCTACGTTTGACGTCGTAATTGAGATAAAGGATTGGAACCGCTTAGCCATCCATCACGATGTAGCCGCGGCGGTGGATGCTATCCTAAGGGGCAATCCGATACCGGCTGAAATCCGCTACCGGACAGAAGATGGCCGAGTTTTCCGGGAGAAAGCCACTTTCCCACCACCTTCCCTGGAGAGAGCGCCCTTTCTACCGCGGCCTCCTCAGCACGGGGAAAAGGCGGCCATAAAGGGTTACCTCTACGGCTTAGGGGAAAATAAGGTCAGGCAAGCGGCCCGCAAGCTCCAAGTCCCCTTCATAGTCGTAAAAGACTTAAACCAGAGCGATGTGTTCCTTACCCTCAAGAGCTTCTACCGGAAACGCCTCCAGCCCATAGTGGAGGCGGAAAGGAGGGGCATTCCGGTCTATGTCCTGCGCTCCAACACCGTAGCCCAGATAGAGGAATGCCTGGCCGATATATTTGAGCTTGGGCAAAGCGGTGCCGATCCCCTCGCCGCAGCCATAAGGGAGGCAGAGGAAGCAATAAAAAAAGTGCTTAGCGGGGTCCCGATGGTGGAATTGAGCCCTCAAAGTGCTCCCATCCGCCGCCAGCAACACCTTCTGGCAGCTCAATTTAACCTATCTTCCTACAGCGTGGGCAAAGAACCATACCGCAGGGTTAGGATTTACAGGGAAGACTAAAGGCTCATCTTAAGGTAAGCGGATTCGCCCCAGAGTTATAGCCCATTCAGGTACTGGGCCATCAGGGCCTTCAACGGCGAGGCGCTCCATAGTCTCCAAAAAGTAGAGGCCTACTTTCACAGTGTATTCTCCTGGGGGTAAATCCTCCAGCGTTAACTTCCTTACATCCTGAACCAGTGCGCCTTGGGGCCAGAGAGAAGTTGGGAAGTCTCCTCCCATAGGCATTCCATAAAACCCTGCAACCCATTCCCCCTTTTCGTTCACAAGGTGGACAAAAACGGTGTAATCGCGGGTAGGCCTCCTTTCAGCAAGCCAGTAAAGCTTAAGCACGTCTCCCTCCAAGGAGAAACCAACAAGCTTTATCCCATCCGAAAACCGATAATTGAGAGGCACAGCTTCCGGCGGAAGGGATGGCCACTCAAAAGGCTCTAAGGCTGCATAGCCTACTATTCCCAAGGGTATGTAGCGGCCATCTTCATCCATCGCCTTTAGGCCTGGACGCCCTGGCTCATAGAAATCGTAAACCCCCATCTCAACGGTGAGCTTGGCCGGGGCTTCAGCATCCGGAGGAATGCGCAAGGGGTAGACCTCGCACAGGACTTTGCCCGGAGGAATGCAGCGGAACGGCAAGCTACCAAGGCCGGGGAAAGTATCCACCTGGGCCAGGGTCTCGCCTCCTGGAATCACTCCCCCACGTCCCCATATGTGGACAAAGAGGCTATAATTTTTATCCGGGGGCCTTAAAACCTGCCAGCAAGCCCTTACATTCAGGGCTTGGCCAGGCTTGACCGATTGGGGCCATATTTCAACCCCAAGAAGTTTTATGGAATCGGCGTAAGTCCAGTTAAGCCTGCTCAAGCTCGCCGGTATTTGCGATTCCTCTATCAAAGGAGGAGGGGCGTAAGCTGGCCAGATATAGCCCAAAGGGCTGTATAAAGCCAAAGCCTCTAAAGCTAAAGCCGAGAAAAAGATGAACCATTTCCCCAGCCGCCCAGGCAAAAGCGTTGTCCACCCCTTTACCCAGATAACCGAAAAAGCTGCCAAGGCTGGAAAGAGCATCCGCCCTTGGGGATATCTTTTATGAATCCAAAGCCAAAGAGCAAAAAGCGAAGTAAAAGCCCACAGAAGAGTTAAAAGCCAAGGTAAAAACTTCTCCCTTTCTTTACCCCAGATGGCTGTAACCAAGAAAAGGCCAAACCCTGCCAGGCCGATGGCCATCCACCAATCCAGAACCGAATAAATCCAAGAGTGCACTGCAACATTGAACCAACCGAATACAGCCCAGAAGGATTTCCGGACCCCTTCAAAAAGGTAGAGGGTTTCCTGCCAACTTGGCGGATGTTCCCTGGGATGAAATTCGGCGAACATAACCTTTAGCCCAGTAGGGTCACTGTAGAGGAAGAAATTCCGGACATACCACCACCCTCCGGTAAGGGAAGCAGCCAAGCTTAGGATTAAAACCCAGCGAATGAAATCGCTGAAACGGTGGTTTCTCAAAGCAACTATAACCAGGCTCAAGAACAGAGGCAATGCCACCACAAGGCCATTGAGTTTGGTGATAGCTACAAGGCCAACGAGGACCCCTACGAGGATAAGCCTTCTGGTGGAAGGGGCTCTACGGAGGAAAGCAAGCGCAAAGTAAAAGATTATAGCAGCCAGAGCCGTAACCAAATTATCGTTATTGATGGAAGCACTCAAGAAAATGAACTGGGGATTGAAAGCCACAATGGCTGCACTCAAAAGAGCCAAAGGGCTTTTCCTGCCAAAGAGCACACAAGCTGCCTGGTAAGAGAAGTAGACCGTTATAGCTCCGAGCAAGATTGAAACGATTGTAGCAAACCGCACCGCCAGAACCGTTCCGGAGAAGGCGAACCTTTCGCCAGGACAATGGGCAAGCATGTTCTTATTGCCGTAAGGGTAAAGGGGTAAGCCTATGGCTGCATGAGGGTTTGATTCCATCGCTCTCGGCTTATCTTCAACGTTTATTAGGGAAACAAGGGGAGCAGCCAACAGGTAATACAAGGGGGGTTGACTTGCTTCTTGGAGCATCGGGAGCGATGTGCCGGTATAGCGAGGGAAGCCTTTCCCTTGAGCCAGGTAGAGGATGTACTCAAAATGCCAAATGGCATCGGGAGATTCCAGGATAGGGTTAATCCAGGCATACAAGAAGGCGAGGAAAACAAAGGCCGCGAGGATTGCAATAAGCCCCTTTTCTTTCACCTCAACGAGGAATTCCTTCGGGCCAATTCCAGCCACACAAAACCTCCAATCCCGAAAACAGCTGAAGTTAAAAGGGTGAATAGGTTGACGGCAAAACCACTGGCAATTGCGTCTACCTTGTCCCAGCCTTGAAGCATAAAGCCAACCGTCCACCCACTTTCGTGAGCGCCTATCCCTCCTATCGTAAGCCAAGGCAAAGCCTTAGAAAAGACGGAGAAAGTTGCTCCAAATATCACTTGCAAGAAACCAGGGCTGTATCCCAAGCCTTTGAGGATAAGCCAAAAGCAACCGAAAATCCCTACCCAGAGCCCAATAGAAGCGGTGAAAGCAGGAAGTAAGATGTGGAAGATAGGAGCTTTTACCAAGAAACGGAAACCAGTAAGGATTTGCCTGCCAACCTTGTTCTTTTCCCAAGGGGTGAACAATTTTTCTATAGGCTCCGATAAATGCCTTACCACCGCTAAGGATAAGGCGAGCAAAACCAAAAACGCCGAGAAAATGAGGGCCCAAAGCAAAGGCTCATTTCTTTTAGATAGACTGAAAAGCCACGTTGCCAGAAACAATAGAGTTACAGCAAAGTAATCCATTAACCTTGAACCGACAAGCAGCACAACCCCTTTGCCCCACTCCACCTCGTAATCGGCTTTAAGTAGATAAACAAACGCAACTTCTCCAAGCCTTGCCGGCAGGAGGTTATTCAGGAAGACCTGGACAAAGATGAGAGGTAGGAAAGAGGAAGCCTTTAATTCTGCATCATAGCAAAGGACTTTGAGACGGAAAGCCCTGATAATGTTTACAAAGCCATAAAGGGCAACGCTTAATAAAATCCACGAAAGGTCTGAATTGAGAAGGAGCTTCAGGATTGTAAGGGGATGGGCTTGCTTTAAAAGCAAAGCTACTGCCGTAACGGTTAAGGCAAAAGAAACTATCTCCCTTACGCTCAATTTAAATTTAGGCTGCGATTTCGCTATCAAAGCATTTGCCTCCGGCAAACTGCCAAGATTATATAACGAGCCTTTTAGCTTGGCAAACAAATGGGGGCTTCAGGGACACAGCTCCTTGGCAAGAGGCATGAGGGATTTGCCTTTACCTTTTATGTTTGTCTAAAGGTCAGCCTACGCCGACCTTGATTAAGCTGGACTGCCGTGAGGGCTCTACCCACTGGCAAGGGGACTGGTGGATATTCCTCACGGAACTTTGGAAAAGTGGTCTACAATTCTGGGACCCGCCACCGATAATGGGCTTGAGCTTGACAGGGAAGCGGCTTTGTGGTATTATAATCTTGGGTTTAGGGCAAAGGGATTCCCCGCACTTGACGGTTCAAAGGTTTTGTGTTAACATTATAACAGAAAGGGGCAGTAGCTCAGGTGGCCAGAGCACTCCCCTGATAAGGGAGAGGTCGGTGGTTCGAATCCACCCTGCCCCATGCCAACGGTGGCCATAGCTCAATCGGTAGAGCATCGGACTGTGGCTCCGAGGGTTGCGGGTTCGAGACCCGCTGGCCACCTGGTAAGGAATGGGGCCGTAGCTCAGCTGGGAGAGCGCGTCAATGGCATTGACGAGGTCAGGGGTTCGACTCCCCTCGGCTCCATTAGCGAGCCGCCCTAGCTCAACCGGTAGAGCGGGCGCCTCGTAAGCGCCAGGTTATCGGTTCGAGTCCGATGGGCGGCTAAACTCGCCCTCGTGGCGCAATCGGTAGCGCAGGCGCCTTGTAAGCGCCGGGTTGTCGGTTCGAGTCCGACCGAGGGCTATACAAGCGGGCGTGGTGCAGAGGTAGCACGTCTCCCTCCCAAGGAGAAGGTCGCGGGTTCGAATCCCGTCGCCCGCTCTATGAGAAAAATTTTTAAAGCCCCAGGAAATAAATGATGCCCCCTTTGCAAAGTAGCCTCTTTCTAAAAATATTTTGCGGAGAGGTGGAAAAGTGTTGGAGTTTGAACAACAGGTAGAATTGCTCCCCCCAGATTTCTCTGTAGCTGAACTGGAAAGTAAAACTTTGTCTGAACTCCAGGATATAGCTAAGAGCCTGGGGGTAATAGGCTACAGCCGACTTAAAAAGAACGAGCTCATCCTGCGCATCTTAAAGGCCAGCGCCGAAAGACAAGGCTATATCTTCGGCGGCGGCATTCTTGATATAATGCCCGAAGGCCACGGCTTCCTCCGCTCCGACCACCTCCTCCCAGGCCCTGAAGACATCTATATCTCATCCTCCCAAATAAAGCGATTCGCCCTGAGACCCGGAGACTTCGTGATCGGCCACGTCCGCCCACCTAAGGAAACCGAAAGGTACTTCAGCATAATCAAGGTGGAAGCGGTAAACGGTATGGATGCCGAGCTGGCCAAAACCCGCCCCCACTTTGACGAGCTTACCCCAATCTTCCCCAACAAACAGATTCGCTTGGAAACCAAGCCCGATATATTGACCACAAGGCTATTGGATTTAGTAGCCCCTATCGGACGAGGACAGCGCGGCTTAATCGTCTCCCCCCCTAAGGCCGGAAAGACTACAGTCCTAAAGCACATAGCCAATGCCATCACCACTAACTACGATGACATCCACTTAATGGTTGTCCTGGTAGGAGAACGGCCAGAAGAGGTGACGGACTTTGAACGTTCGGTTGACCCGAGGGTGGAAATCGTCTCCTCAACTTTTGATGACCCCGTGGAAAACCACACGAAGGTGGCTGAACTCGCTTTGGAAAGAGCCAAGAGGCTGGTGGAGCTTAAGAAGGACGTGGTAATCCTCCTGGATAGCATAACTCGCTTGACCAGGGCTTACAACCTGCTTGTTCCCGTGAGCGGTAGGACCCTTTCGGGCGGTATTGACCCCGCTGCCCTCTATCCACCGAAACGATTCTTCGGCGCTGCCCGCAATATCCAAGAGGGTGGGAGCCTAACTATAATAGCCACTTGCCTGATAGACACCGGAAGCCGCATGGACGACGTAATCTACGAGGAGTTCAAAGGGACCGGAAACATGGAGTTGCACCTCAGCCGAAGGCTTCAGGAGAGGCGCATATTCCCAGCCTTTGACATTGAAAAATCGGGCACCCGCCGCGAGGAACTGCTCCTTGATGAATACACCCTTAACCGGGTCTGGCTAATGCGCCGGATGTTCTCCTACATGGTTACTCCTCCACCCAACGGCGCCGGAATGGATATAGCCGATGCTATGCAGGCGCTCCTTGAGCACATGCGCAAAACTAAGAGCAACAAAGAGTTTCTGGAAACCCTAAATAAATCCCTCACTTAGTGGCTTGATGATGAAAAGGCTTCCACCCTTTTTGGCTGCGGGGCTTTTTCTATTCTTAGCATTGACCCAATTATCGCGCACGGGCTCTCCAGAAGTTGCCCACTTCAGTGAGCTTAGCCCTTCGTCTCTGGCCGCAACCTTAAACCCTGTGGCTAAAGGCTCTTCCCGGGAATTTTCCTTGAACCCGAACCCTGTCTTCCACACCGTAATTCAGGAAAAACCCCGGGATAGCGTCATAACCTACACCGTTCAAGCCGGGGACACAGTCTTTGATATCGCCAAGCGCTTTGGCATAACCCCTGAGACTATAATGTGGTCAAACCCAGACCTGGAGGATAACCCGGACTGGCTGCCGGTAGGGATGGAGATAGTAATCTTGCCCGTCTCCGGGGTCTACCACACAGTGAAAGCTGGGGATACGGTAGAGAAATTGGCCAAAGAGTACAAGGTTGACCCATCGGCAATAATAAATTACCCCCTAAACAACTTAAAGCCACCCTATGAGCTGACCCCAGGGCAGAAGCTCATAATTCCGGGAGGGGAAAAGCCCTACAAGCCCAAAATTGTGCGGCATTACACCGGGCCAATTCCTCCGGGCGCAGCTAAGGGCACGGGAAGGTTCTCCTGGCCCATTGATGGAGCGCTGTACATAACCCAATACTACTGGCGGCTCCATCGGGCTATAGACCTCGGTGTGCCGGAAGGAACACCCGTCTATGCTGCCGACTCCGGGTTCGTGGTCTACGCTGGCTGGAACGACCAGGGTTACGGCAAGCTGGTGGTAATAGACCACCGCAATGGCTTCATGACCTATTACGCCCACTTGAGCGTGGTCAAGGTTGATGTAGGCATGTCGGTGCACAAAGGCCAGATAATAGGCCTTTCCGGAAACACAGGGAAGAGCACTGGCCCTCACCTGCACTTTGAGATAAGGCTAAACGGAGTCCCACGCAATCCTTTAGGCTTCCTACCCTGAAAAGGCATTTCCTACCCTCGCTGGCTTTGGGTCTGCCAAAGTTTTGGCTCCCACTCATGGCCTGAGTGCAAGAGTGGGGGATGTGCCCCTCCGTCCTAACCCCCTGACCGGAAAATTTGGCGGGGTTCTCCGGTCAGCCTGCGAGTGGGACCCAAAACGCCGGCAAACCTTAAGCCAACGGTGGTGGGAAACGGGGGGGCCAGGGGGGCGAAACCCCATGGCGGGGGGCTGTGGGGGGGGTCCCCCCACAAAACCAAAATTAGGGGCCAGTAGTCCACTCTGGCAAACCCGCCACGAGTGGGGCTCAAAACGCCGGCAAACCATAAGCTAACGGGGGTGGGCAAATGGGGGTGGAGGGGGCACAGCCCCCTCCCAGGGGGTTTGGGGGATGTGCCCCCAAGAACTAAAGAGAAGGGGCGAGTAGCTAACTCTTACCATCTGGCCACGGGTGGGACCCAAAATGCCGGCACACCCTAAGCCCACGAGGGTGGGAAACGGGGGGGTCCAGGGGGCGAAGACCCCATGGCGGGGGGTTGTGGGGGGTGTCCCCCCACAAATTCAAAAGAGGGGGCGATTTGCCCCCATTAGCAACCCGCCCACGAGTGGGACCCAAGACGCTGGCAAACTCTCAGCCCACGGGGGTGGGGGAAATGATGATTCACCTACAATTCTGGGACACACCCCCAAAAAGCTGCTGCTTGCATTCTGCCCTTTTATGAATTATACTCCTGCCGAAAAGCTTTGCAGGAGGGTATACCATGTGCGAGGCAAAGGCATTCCTCGTAACCGGCGAGCACGAAGAAGAAATCATGCGCGATGTGGTCCTGGTCCAGCCTGAGGACGATAGCTTCATCCTCATCAACCTCTTGGGAGAACAAAAGTTGGTCCGCGGAAGCATAAAACGAATTGACTTCCTCAAGCATATCATTGTTCTGGAGAAAAAGTAAGCCCAGGTTATGGAAGACCTTAGGGACTTCATCGCTTTGCTTGAAGAAGCGGGCGAATTGGCCCGCATAAAAGTTCCAGTTTCGCGGGAGCTGGAAATCACCGAGATAACCGATAGGGTTTGCAAAGGGCCACCTAACCTCAACCGGGCCCTCCTCTTTGAAAGGGTTGAAGGCTCCTCAATCCCCGTTGCAATTAACCTCTTCGGCAGCGAGCGCCGCATGGCTATGGCCTTGCGGGTCCAAAACTTGAAAGAGCTTGAAGAAAAGGTCAGCAACCTCCTCTCTCCGGAGCTCCCCTCCTCTTTGGCCGAGGCTTTGAAGCGGGGGAAGGAATTGGCAGGGGTACTAAAATCAATTGCCCCGCGCCCTAAAATCCTCAGGAAAAAAGCCCCCTGTCAAGAGGTAATCCGAAAGGGCAAAGAGGCAAACCTCTTGGATTTGCCCATTCTCAAATGCTGGCCCAAAGATGCCGGCTACTACATAACCCTGCCTCAGGTTATAACCCTGGACCCGCTTACCGGCCGGAGGAATGTGGGGATGTACCGGCTTCAGGTTGTAGATGAGCGAACGCTTTTGGTCCACTGGCAACGCCACAAGGGCGGGGCAGAACATTCCAGGAAAGCCTTGGATAGAGGCCTGGAGCAGATCCCGGCAGCGGTCGTCCTGGGAGGAGACCCGGCTGCTATCTGGTGCGCATCGGCTCCTTTGCCCCAGGATGTGGATGAGTACCTCCTGGCCGGCTGGCTCAGAGGGAAGCCCTTGGAACTGGCCCCCTGCCTCACGCAGCCTTTGGAGGTCCCAGCGATGGCGGAAATCGTGATAGAGGGTTTTGTAGACCTCAGAGATTTGCACCAAGAGGGGCCATTCGGCGACCATACCGGCTACTACACCCCGCCTGAACTTTTCCCTGCATTCCACGTGACGGCCATAACTTCACGCCAGGACCCCATTTACCCGGCCACAGTTGTGGGTGTGCCCCCGATGGAGGACTACTGGATGGGGCAAGCCACCGAAAGGCTATTCCTGCCCCTCATCCGCCTCGTTTTGCCCGAGGTGGTGGATTTACACATGCCCGCAGCCGGAGTCTTCCACAACCTTGTCCTCGTTTCCATCCGCAAGCGCTACCCCGGCCATGCCCGCAAAGTAATCTTCGGCCTGTGGGGTATGGGACTTATGATGTTAGCGAAAGCCATTGTAGTGGTGGACGAATGGGTGGACGTCCGCAACTTGGAAGAAGTGGCTTGGTATGCTTTGGGGAATGTGGACTGGAAGAGGGACGTGGTCATTGTAGAAGGGCCGGTGGACCAGCTGGATCATGCCGCTTCTCAGCCTTGCTTTGGCGGAAAGATTGGGATAGATGCTACTGCCAAGCTTCCGGAAGAGGGGCACAATCGCCCGTGGCCTGAAGTGGCCAAGATGAGCCCTGAAGTCAATAAGATGGTAGATGAGAAGTGGCCGGAAATTTTGAAAGCCTTGGGAGGATAGAGTGCGATCGCTTCGCCTCTTCCTGGAGATGATAAAGTTTGAGCACACGATTTTTGCCCTGCCTTTCGCCTACCTCGGGATGCTTCTGGCAGCCAGAGGGTGGCCAACCTGGCACCAATTCCTCTGGATAACCGTAGCGATGGCTTCGGCCAGGACTTTTGCCATGAGCCTGAACCGCCTCGTTGATTTGCCTTACGATGCCCGCAACCCCCGCACAGCCCAAAGGCCATTGGTGACAGGAGCCCTTAAGCCGTGGGTAGCTTGGGCCGCTGTCTTCATCTCTTTGGGCATATTCGCCCTTGCCGCTTGGGAATTAGGCCCCTTACCCTTCCGCCTCATGCCGATAGCTTTAATCTTCTTGGCGGGCTACCACTACACTAAACGCTTCACCTGGCTTTCCCACTTCATCCTTGGTTTTACCGATGGCCTTGCTCCAATGGGGGCCTGGGTAGCTGTGAGAGGTTCACTCTTCACTCCGGAGGATTTCCCCGCATGGCTACTTTTAGGCATCGTCACCCTTTGGATAGCAGGCTTTGACCTAATTTACGCTTGTCAGGATGTGGAAGTAGATAGGAGGGATGGGCTATATTCTATCCCAGCGCAGTTTGGGATAGCGACAGCACTCCGCCTTTCTTCCCTCTGCCATGTCGGTATGCTCTTAGGCCTCATAGCCCTTGGGCTCAGTTGTTCCCTCGGATTGGCCTATTGGGCTGGCGTTGCCGTGTGCGCCTTGCTCCTGGCCTACGAGCACTCCATAGTCAAGCCCAACGATCTCTCCCGGGTGAACGTTGCTTTCTTCAATGTGAACGGATACATAAGCCTCATCCTTTTCTTTTCAACATCCACCGCAATACTTTTCACTTAGAGGGCATGGATTGAAAGACGACCTATTTACTCGCCTTCAAGAACAACCGGCACCTAGCTTCCCCACTCCTTTTGACAAATTATCATATTTGCGTTATCCTCCCAGGGGAGCGAAGTAGTCAATTGTGCGCTGCCAAATATTAGGCGCTGGAGGTGTAAAAATGGAAGAGAAAGAAAGGAATCTGCTCATTGAAGAAATCAAGCAATTAGAGCGAGAGCTTTACTTAAAAAGAAGCAAGCTTGCATCAAAAGAAGCCATGGAATACGGTGTAACTCGCCCTGGTTTAATTGGTAGCGGCCTGAATGTTGAAGAGTGGAAAAAAGCCATCACCGAGCTGATTAATCTCATTGGAATGCATTCCAGCGGAGGGAACAGCGTTGAGGATGTCCGTGCCGAAAGGTGAGGGGGTGGAGGAGCGATGGTTTGTTCGCTTGGTTGGGAAAACTTTAGCAAGATTTTAGGAGCAGACGGTGCCTAAATTTAAAAAATCTGAAAGAAGTATCCCCAATTACAATAAGTGGCTCATTGCTCTTATAGTCTTAGTGGCCCTTGTTTGTTTGTCCGCTGCCCTCTATTATGCCGTTACTTTCAGGGGCGAGCCAGGGTATAATGAGCAAATAGAGCTTTTTCTTTTCACTTTGTTCATCTCTTCCTTTGTGGGAGGAATGCTTTTTGCAGCTTACCTTATGCTGCTTGAAGAATACAATGTCGGCGCTGCGTTTTTCAACTATTTTCTGATGCTTATTGAGTTCACCATAATGAATTTGGGGCTTACTTTAACCGAAGTAAATGGGTGGCTTGCAGAACGGTATAGCCCATGGTGGACTATCATACTGTATATGTTCTTTGGCATGCACCTTTTCTCATACCCCAGGTCGCTAAGGGATTCGCTCTTAGCGCTTATGTCCCACATCATGTTCATCGTGTTGAACCTGAACAGGAATCCGGGAATTGAATCAATTTTACCCTTGTTAGCAAAACAAGGGTATACATTCGCTTTCGCGCTGACTATCGCCGGTTTTTTGATGTTCTTTAAACCCTGGATAATGGTGCGAAAATTGCCCTCCCAAAAGGGGGTTGCGATTATCTTTAAAATCTATATCATCGTGTACACGCTGTTTATTTTGATACCTGGCTTGTATTTTCTTGTGCCAGGTTTGGGAAATTATTTACAAACCAGTTCAATGCGTTTGCTAATCCTAAGCGCCTTGTATTTCATCTACACATTAATCCGCAAAGTGATGAATCTAACCGAAGGGCTCATACAATTTATAACCGTAGAGGATGAAGATAGCGATTAAGACCTCAAATTTTACGAGAGCCTTTGGCTTCATCAGAATGCATTCCAGCGAAGGGAACAGCACTGAAAATAACCATACCATAGGGAGGGAGAGGGATGAGGCGAGTTATTCTCTTGCTGCTATTGGTCCTGCTTTCCTCCTGCCAGCTTTACCGGCCAACGCAACCTACAACTGTGCGGGTCGGGGTATTACCAATCTTGGATGTCCTGCCAATTTATGTAGCTGAGGCCCAGGGGTATTTCCCCAAAGAGTTAAAGCTGGAGATAATCCCCGTCGCTTCCGCTGCCGAAAGGGACCAGCTGATGAGCGCCGGCCAGCTTGATGTAGTAGTCAACGACTTGCTCTCGGTAGCGCTCTACAACAAGGAAAAGCCTACAGTCCTGGTGGTCAGGACAGCACGAGCTGCTACCCCTTCTTTCCCCCAATTCTACATTCTGGCCTCACCTAAAAGCGAGATAAGAAAGGTCGAGGACCTCAAGGGGGTTGCGATTGGAATATCCGAGGCTACCATAATCCAGTATGTGACCGAGAGGCTCCTCCAGGCTGAAGGGCTAAAGCCCGAGGAAATCAAGGAAGTGCCTGTGCCCAGGATTCCGGACCGGATGGCCGCTCTTTCTTCGGGGGATTTGAAGGCTGCTACCTTGCCTGACCCCATGGCTCTCTTGGCCATGCAGCAGGGTGCAAGGCTTATCCTGGATGATTCCCGCTACCCATTCTACAGCCTAAGCGTCTACTCCTTCCGGAAGGCTTTCGTCCAGGAGCACCCAGAAGCAGTGCGGGCTTTCCTCTTAGCGATTGAGAAGGCAGTCAAGGATATAAATTCGGACAAGGGGCGTTGGGCAGGCTTGCTGGTGGAGAAGAAACTGGTGCCTCCAGCCCTCTCCGGTTCCTACACCATCCCCGATTTCCCCCTCGCTTCGGTGCCGAAGAAAGAGCAGTGGGATGACGTGATAAATTGGGCCATGGAAAAGGGGCTAATCCAGACCAGGCTTGCGTATGAAGAATCGGTGAAGGCGGAATTTTTGCCCAAGTGAGCGGAGAAACTTTTGTAGAGGTAAAGGGGATTGACTTTTCTTACCCCCATCAACCTCCTCTTTTTGAGGGGTTCAGCTGGGGGATAAGGCGAGGGGAGGCGTGGGCGGTCATTGGCCCCTCGGGCTGTGGGAAGACTACCCTGCTTTACCTCTTGGCCGGCCTATTGAAGCCCCAGAGGGGGGAAATTCTGATAGCCGGCAATCCCCTGCGGCGGCCCCGGCCTGAGACCGCTTTAATCCTCCAGGATTACGGCCTTCTTCCCTGGGATACGGTGAGGGGGAATGTGGCTCTGGGGCTGCGCATCAGGGCTTTCTACGGCCCCGATGGCCTCCACGCCCCCCGCACTCCACTGCCAGGCAAGCCTGAGGCCTTGGTTGATTTCTGGCTCCAGCGCCTCGGCCTCCAAGATGTCGCCGACCGCTACCCATCCCAAATATCCGGGGGGCAGAAGCAGCGGACCGCTATCGCCAGGGCGCTTGTCCTTCGCCCCGACCTTCTCCTCATGGATGAGCCTTTCTCTTCCCTTGATGCCCCAACTCGCGAGGATTTGGAGGATTTAACACTGGACCTGCAAGCTGAAGCCGGCTTAACCACGGTTGTAGTTACTCACAGCATAGAGGAGGCGGTCTTCCTGGGTAGGAAAATCCTTTTCCTGGGCCGCCCACCCCATACCGAGGCCATAGTTATAGAAGGGACAAAGCCGGACCGCTCCCACCCCGATTACCTTAAGACCTGCTCTTTGCTCCGCGATATGCTCAATGCCGTCAGGAGGGGTTGAATGTCCAGGCGCAGCCTCCTTTTGGCCCTTGTAGTCCTCCTCCTCGTCTGGCAGCTATTGGCCATAATCATCCACCGGCCGATTCTTCCGGCTCCGTGGGAGGTTCTAAAGGCTTTCTTCTTGGCCTTGCCCGGCGAATTGGGCAAGCACTTGCTTTCCAGCTTCTGGAGGGTTCTGGCCAGCATAACCCTCGGAATAGTGGCAGCAGCACCGTTGGGGATTGCTATCGGCCAGAGCGTTTCCCTCAGCCGCCTCCTTTCCCCTCTCATTTACCTCCTTTACCCCATCCCCAAAGTAGTGTTCGTCCCGGTGGCTATCCTCTTCCTGGGGCTTGGCGATTTGGCCAAAATCCTCATCATCTTCCTCATCATCTTCTTCCAAATCTTGGTTCTGGTTAGGGACCAGGCGGCGGCTTTGAGGCCGGAGCTTATCCTTTCAGTGAGGAGCCTCGGGGCAGGGAGACGAGCCCTCTTCCGCTTCGTCTACCTCCCGGCCACTCTTCCTGCCATCTTCACCGCCATCCGTCAATCCACAGGGACAGCTATAGCAGTGCTTTACGTGGCAGAGCTTTTCGCCACCAAGTATGGCTTGGGCTATTACATCTACATCACTGGCAGCACCCTCTTTGACTACCCGGCCATGTATGCGGGGATATTGGCCATGAGCCTTCTGGGGCTCGGCCTATACTTCGGGGTGGATTGGCTGGAGAGGAAGCTCTGCCCCTGGCTCTTCGTCCACCCTCACTGAGTTAGGGCAGTTCTATCACTTCAAGGATGACGTGGTCCGATAGGCCGCTTTCTGTCTGGACCGGCACCCTTTCACCCGAATCGGGCTCATACATCCCGGCTATGAGGGTATAAGGGCCTGGAGGAAGGCCCGGGGGGATTGTGAGGTCGGCTTGGTCCAGTAGCCTATCGCCCTTAATCCAAGCGGTGGTAGGTAACTGCGGGAAGAAATCGGCCTGAGCATGTATTTGCCCATCAGGCCCCTTGAGGTGGAGGAAGATTTTGTAACGCTCCGGGGCCGAACCAAGGGCTGCCCAGTAGAGCGCTACCGAAATGTGCCCTACCCCTTTATCCACGTTGAACCCTTCAAGCACGGCAAAATCACCAAAGCGCGCCCCGAGCAGCTTCGGAGGCGAGCCTTCGTAAGAGGCCCCGGGCTGACGCCCTTCCACCTCAATCTCCCCCAGAACCACATATTTACCCCTACCTGCGGGTAAAATCTCACGGTTATCGGCCCGGATTAGCCCTAAAATTAGGGGGTAGCGGCCGGGAGGGATTTCGCCTGGAACGTAAAACTTGACTTCGTCCAGGACCAGCTCGCCCTTTGCCCACCGGCTCGTTGGGTAGAGGTTATCGGCCGGCATTGTTTCTTTTATGACCAAAGGCCTTCCGTCTTGGCCCAAAAGCTGGGCAAAGACGATGAGGTCGGGCAAGGGAGAGCTGAGAGCGCGCCACAGGACCTGGAACTGCACTGCATCCCCGGCTTTAACCTTCCATGGCACTTCCCCCACCCCTAAAAGTTCCACCATCCCCCCGAATTTAGCCCTGAGCTTACGCTTGAGCTCCGGAGGACTCACCGGCTTTGAAGGCCTGAGGATTTCCACCTCCCCCAGCCTTACCCTCACCCCTTGCACTGCCCACTTCTCGCCCCTTACCGGCAGTGGTTCCATCGTGGTAGGGGAGTAGACCAGAAGGTCAAGGAAGTATGAGCCGGGAGGGGTTCCGACAGGAACCTTCACCTTCATCGGGTGGTAGATGGTTTGGCCCGGAGGCCAGTGAGAGGAAGGGTAATATGAGCCGAGGGGCTGCTCATCAGCTTGGGTCAAAAGCCTACCGGATTTGGAGTAGAGCCTCAAACTCACCTTGTAATCTTCTGGGATGGGCCTCAAGGCACGCCAATACAGCCTTACTTCCACCGCACCGCCTGCCTCCGCAACATCATTGAGGATGGAAAACCCTTCCAATTCCAGGGCATCTCCCACGATTGCCCCGGCTTGGGAGGCATAGGGGAGCAAGTGCCCAGTGAGATAGCCCTGGACCCTTACATAGCTTTCTCCGGCGAAGAGAGCGTCCTCAAACTTCAGTCCGTTCCCATCAAGCCAGCGCCTTATGAACCCTTCCGGGTCCACGACTGTATCGTAGCAGCGGTAGACCCAAACCCTGGGGTGGTTGGCGAAAACTCGCTCTAAAGCGCGGGCTGTTTCCTCGGCTGTAGTGGGGTAGAAATCGGCCTCGGGGTGGCCCCAGCCCAGAGATTTTGAGCCGCCTATGGAGCCAGTCTGCAGGAAAACAGGCCCTTCCCTTGGGGACGAAGGCCAGTAGTTCACCAACCTTCCCATCCAACCCACGGGGCCATGGTAATAGTAGCTCAACACGGGATAGGCATACCCGGCATTTATGAGGACGGCATCGCCTTCCCTGAGCCTTTCCTCCAGGAATTTGACCGCCCCGCGGTGGTCATCGGAGGCAAATTTGGGGTCAAAGTGGAACCGGTATATGGACCAGCCGGAAGCCACGCCAATGAGCAGAAGCGATAGGGCCAGAGCGCCCTTGCGTTTGAGCTTAGCCAATCCATTGGCCAACGCGATGTAGAAGGGCGGAGAGTAGGGGAAAAGGTAGCGCGGGTGATAGAGGGGCGTGAGGTAGGATAAGCCTTGGATAATGGCCAGCGGGCCGAAGGTGTAGAGGACGAGGAAAGCCGAGCGTTCCCCGGCCGAAAGGCTGTAGCTATTCTCCTGGCGGCGGGGCCATACCCCAATTATGTAAAGAGCCGAGGTTAAAGCTAACAATGGCCAGATTTTGCCCGGCTCCACCGAGTGGCCGAAGGATAGAGCCGACCAGGAGATAGTCAAGACTTGAGCCAAGGGGGTGAAGGTGCGCCAAGGGGGGACCGGAGGCTCCGTAGCCTGGCGGAAAGCGATTCCGAGCCAGGGAGAGTAGAGAGCCAGAGCAAGCGCTTGCGCTCCAGCCCATGGCAAGATGTAGCCTTTGCCCCAGCGCTTCAATCCTGCCCAAAGGGAGAAGAGGGCCAGAGTTACCAGGAGGAAAGTCAAGTAGTAGAGGGTGTAGAGGCTGGCTGCAGCCGCCACACTGTAGGCAATCCAGGGCTTCAAGCGAGCCGGCTCAGTCAAGGAACGGAGCAAGAACTCCGCCGCAAGCAGCCCAAGGCAAGCCCCAAAGGTGTACATCCGCACTTCCTGGGAATACCAGAGGTTATATGGGGAGAAAGCCGCCAAGAGGCAAGCCATCAAAGCGACATTCTCCCCGAAAAGCCGGCGGGAAAATCGGTAGACTAAGGCCAGCGAGAGAACCCCAAACCAGAGGGAGAAAAAGGCAACCGAAAATTCCGAATCCCCAGCGGCTTTTATCCAAAAGTGCAGGAGGTAATAGTAGAGTGGAGGATGGATGTCCCTTGCGGTGTGAGCAGTGAGGGCTGGGATACTCTTGTGGGCCAAGAGGAGGCTTACGGTCTCATCGTACCATAGGCTTTGGGCTCCAAGTCTGTAGAGCCTAAGGGCAAACCCCCCGAGGATTGTTAGAAGCCCTGCTTCCTTGGCTCTCATCCCTCAGCCACCTTCTTGGGGAAGAAAAGAGCCGTTCCAAAGCCGACCGTTAGGATGACCGCCCCCGCCAAGGCCACCCAAAACCCCGAATCCTTAACGCTCCTCAGGACAATGTAATGCTCAGGGGAAAGGCGCACTGAGGCCTCTTCCCCCGTTACCTCCGCCTCTTCTTGAACTAACACCCTCCGGCTCAGCCTGCCCTTCTGGTAAAAGTCCACAAAAGTGCCTTGAGTTTGCACCGAGATTTCCAGCTTGCCCTCTACCTCGGGCAAAGCTATCTCCTGGACCTCTCCCGTGGAAGGGAAGGGCACGGTAATTTCCCCTTCCGCCTCAACCCCTTTCCAGACCAGGCGCAAAGCTTCGCCTGAAGGCCTTGCGGCCCTTATCTTCCAAGCGGGACCATAGGAGAGGGGAAGAACCCAGGAGCCTCGGAGCAAGACTGGCTTACCCGGAGAAAGCCTTATGGTTTTCCCCTCGCTCTCCAACTCGCAACCGAAGGTCAGGGGAAAACCCTTCGGTGAGTAATCCACCCAAACCTTCCCAGCGGTCAAAGAAGCTTGGCCCAAATCAAACCTTCCGCCTGGAACCAACGGTGGGCTATCCATCCAACTGCGAGAAAGGGTTGAGATAGCCAATCCGGCAACCAGAAGGATTAGCCCGAGATGGGCCGAGACGGAGCCCAGGCGAGCTGGATGAAGGCGCCTCGGAATCCTAACCAAGGAGCAAATTGTGGCCCCGATGAGGAGGAGAAGCAACAGCCCCCAGAACAGGATAGATTGGGAGATATCAACCAGCCCCAAAGCCTTCAGGACTGGGAAGAAGAGGCCGTAGCGCTCCTGGACCCTACCCCACCACCACTGGGCATCGGAGGGGGTTTTAATGGAATCATGGGGGAACTGGGGGGAGAATCCGGCAAGGAGGGAAAGAGCGATCAGGAGCAGCAATAGGATTGAAGCTGTGTTTAAGGAGGTAAAGAAGCGCCGGACGCTTCTCCACAAGTGGCACCCCCGATTTAAGATTAAAATGGGCCGGGCGGGATTTGAACCCGCACGGGGATTACCCAGAGGATTTTAAGTCCCCCGCGTCTGCCATTCCGCCACCGGCCCAATTAAATTATACCCAAACCCTTTCCCGACCGCAAACTTTCAGCCTCGGGGCGTGGTCTCCAGCCAAGTGCGGGGAAAATTCTGGCAAAGGCGGGGGAGGGGTCAACCCACCACGAGTGGGACCCAAAACGCCGGCAAACCCAAAGCACACGAGGGCGGGCAAACGGGGGGTGGAGGGGGCTTGCGCCCCCTCCCAGGGGGTTTGGGGGATGTGCCCCCAAAATAAAAAAGAGGGGGCGAGCTGCCCACATTAGCAACCCCGCCACGAGTGGGACCCAATACGCCGGCGAACCCTCAGTCAACGGGGGTGGGCCAATGGGGGGTCCAGGGGGCGGAGCCCCCTGGCGGGGGGCTGCGGGAGGTGTCCCCCCACGAAGACTTAAAAAGGGGCGAGTTGCTAACCCCTGCAACCCCGCCATGAGTGGGGCCAAAAACGCTGGCGAACCCCAGCCTACGGGGGTGGGAAAAACTTTAATCAGCCTCTCTGGGCCTTCGGCCAAAGGTCGGCCCCCGCCGACCTTAATTTAGGCCAATCACCAGAAACTTTCCGATTTCACCCAAAATTCTGGGATGCACCCCAGTCAACTTCAAAAGCTTGCAGCTGGCAATAGTTGGGTTTATAATTTCCACAAAAGTCGGCCTTCAGTTGTGCGACTGTCCGAAAGCTGGCCAGGTGAAGCCTATGTGGGAACGGTGGAAGAAAGGTTTCATCTTTATAGCTACCATCCTCTTGCTCTCGTCTTGCTCTACCCCAGCCCAGAAGCCGATTACCCTGGAAGTAGACGGAAAGGTCTACTCCTTTTCCACCCAGGCTTTGACCGTGAGGGAAGCGCTGGCAGAGGCCGGGGTAAAGCTTGGCCCATATGATAGGGTTGAGCCAGACCTCTGGGTTGAAGTCGCTCCTGGCACCCACATCCGGGTTGTAAGGGTGGAATACAGGCTGGAAAGTTTCCGGCGGCCAATCCCCTTTGAGCCCCGCACTATCCGAAGCGAGGCCCTGCCTCCAGGAGAAAGAAGGCTAATCCAGCCGGGGATAAACGGGGAAGAAGAAATTGTCTACCGAGTGACTTTGGAAGATGGAGTGGAAAAGGGCCGGGAAATCGTCTCCACCAGGGTCATAACCCCAGCCCAGGACGAAATCGTGGTGGTGGGGGTGGAAAAATTCCTGTCCTCAGTCCCGATAAGCGGAACCATAGCTTACTTATCGGGTGGGAACGCTTGGCTCATGCGGCTTTCCAGCAATTCCCGCCGCCCCATCACCACTTGGGGCGACCTGGACGGTAGAGTCTTTGAGCTCTCGCCCGACGGCAAATACTTGCTTTTCACCCGGCGGGAAGAAGGGCAGAAGCTGAATTCCCTCTGGGTTGTGACTGCTACCATTGCTGGAGAGGAACCAAAGCCACTCGGGCTGGAAGGAATCATCTACGCCGAATGGGAACCGGGGACCGGCCAGGATGGAACCTACCGCTTTGCTTACTCTACGGCAGAGAAAGCCTTTGGCTCCCCAGGCTGGAAAGCCCACAATGACCTATGGATTGCTACCTGGGAGCCGTTCGCTTCCCTGAAAGCGGCCCCTGTGATTACAGCCTGGGAAAATGTGCCGTATGGTTGGTGGGGGATGAACTTCCAGTGGATACCGGGCAAGGACCTTTTTGCCTGGTCCACTGCTGAAGGAATCGGCTTAGTTGATGGAAGGACTGGGGTTGTAACCCCGCTGCTCTCTTTCGCCCCCTACTACACTTATGCGGAGTGGGTCTGGGTGCCACCGCTCTCCCCTTCCCCAGATGGAGACTTTATCGCTACTGTTGTCCACGGCCCGCCTGTGGGGGGAGAGCAACCTCAAGATAGCCCTGTCTTTGAGGTTTGGCTTTTAAGCTTGGATAGGAAAATCAAGGTGCGTTGGGCCGAAAATACCGGGATGTGGTCTCACCCCAGTTGGTCCCCCTCCTACTCCGGGGGCGATTTCATCCTCTATGGCCAAGCCAACGAGCCTTTCTACTCCAGAACTTCCCTCTACAAGCTCTACCTGGCTGACCGGGATGGGTCAAACCGGCAGGTTATTTTTCCTCCGCCCTTGGAGCCGGGCCTGCAGGACCCCTCACAAGTTTCCTGGTCCCCTTTCGGCCCCCAGTTTGTGGTCAGTTACCAAGGGAACCTTTACCTTGTGGATGTGAAGGGGAAGCAGTTCTTTCAGCTCACCGGGGATGGGAACAGTTTTAGTCCTCGGTGGGCCAAGTAAGATGGGAGATTTGTGGGGGGGGACACCCCCCACAGCCCCCTGCCAGGGGGTTCTGCCCCCTGGACCCCCCTTGGCCCACCCCTGCTGGCTTAGGGTTCGCCGGCGTTTTGGGTCCCCCTCGTGGCGGGGTTGCTAATGTGAGCAGCTCGCCCCTCTTTTTTTATTTTGGGGGCACATCCCCCAAACCCCCTGGGAGGAGGCTTGCGCCCCCTCCACCCCCGTTTGCCCACCCCCGTGGGCTGAGGGTTCGCCGGCGTTTTGGGTCCCCCTCGTGGCGGGGTTGCAAGGGTTGGCTACTCGCCCCCTGATTTTGTTTTGTGGGGGGACACCCCCCACAGCCCCCCGCCATGGGGGCTTCGCCCCCCTGGACCCCCCTTGGCCCACCCCCGCTGGCTTAGGGTTCGCCGGCGTTCTGGGTCCCACTCGTGGCGGGTTGACCTTTCCCCCGCTCTCGCCGGAATTTTCCCCAAGGGGTTAGGTCAGAGGCCTCAGCTCTCCCAGCCCATCTTGCGGTAGAGGATGGCAAAGTGATGGACGGGGCCATGGCCTTTGCCTATGTTCAACTTGGCCCCAGCCTTCAATGCCTCGGTCAAATATTCCTTCGCCAGCCGAACTGCTTCCGGAACATCGGCTCCACGGGCAAGCCACGCCGCAATGGCCGAAGCAAAAGTGCAACCCGTGCCATGTGTGTTGCGAGTATTTATGTAAGGTGCGCTGAACTCCCACCACTCCTTGCCATTGTAGAGGATGTCAATGCTCGTATCGCCTTCCAAGTGCCCGCCTTTCACTACAACCCACGCCGGCCCCATCGCATGGATGGCCATGGCCGCCCGGCGCATGTCCTCCAAGTTCCTTACCGGAAAACCAACCAGCGCTTCGGCTTCGGGAAGGTTTGGGGTGACTACCAGGGCCAAGGGCAGAAGCTCTTTCACCAAAGCTTCCTGCGCCTCTGGCCTTAAGAGGGGGTCGCCGCTTTTGGCCCTCATCACCGGGTCTACCACCAGGTTTGGCAAGCGATATTCCTTGACCTTCTCGGCCACTACGTGGATGATTTCAGAATTGGCCAGCATCCCAGTCTTAACCGCATCAACCCCTATATCCGTCACCACCGAGTCTATCTGCTGGGCTACGAAGGAAGGGGGAAGCTCAAAGACCGCCTGGACCCCAATGGTGTTCTGAGCCGTGAGGGCCGTCAGGACGCTCATCCCATAAACCCCTAAAGCGGAAAAAGTCTTGAGGTCGGCCTGGATTCCAGCACCACCTCCGGAATCAGAACCGGCTATGGTCAATGCCCTTTTCATTTCTCCTCCTCGCCTTCCAGGGTTTTGGAAAGCTCCCGAAGCTTCTTGTCCACCAAGTAATTCACTGTTCCCTCCTCAAAAGTCCCGTCTTCCCGCCTCTCCCCGGCTTTAACCCCGGTAAGAAGCTCAATGCCCTCGTCTACAGTTTCAATCGCCCAGATGTGGAATTTGCCTTCCCTTACTGCTTCCACAATTTCTTCCTTGAGCATAAGGTTGCGGACATTGGCTTTGGGGATTATCACCCCTTGCTGGCCGTTCAGGCCTTTCGCCTTGCAAACCTCAAAGAAGCCTTCAATCTTCTCATTAACCCCTCCGATGGCCTGAATTTCTCCCTTCTGGTTTAGAGAACCAGTCACCGCTATGCCTTGCTTCAAAGGTAAGCCCGAAAGGGCCGAGAGCAGGGCAAAGACTTCGGCCGCGGAAGCGCTATCGCCTTCAACTCCTTCGTAACTCTGCTCAAAGACAAGCCTTGCCGCCAGAGTCAAAGGCTTATCCTGAGCGTATTTGTTGAGCAAGTAGCCGGTCAGGATGAGGACCCCCTTGGTGTGGATGGGGCCACCAAGCTTCGTTTCCCTCTCAATATCCACTATCCCTTCCTTACCAACCCCGATGGAGGCCGTTATGCGGGTCGGCTTGCCGAAGGCAAAATCCCCAAGGCTTACCACTGAAAGGCCATTTATCTGGCCAACCTTTTCCCCTTCAGTATCAATCAGAATCACACCCTTTTCAATCATTTCCCGGACTCGCTCCTGGATTAGGTTGGAGCGGTAGACCCTCTCATCCAAAGCTTTCTGGACATGCTCGGCCTTGACGTAGGAAGAGCCATCTTTTTCGGCCCAGAAATTGGCCTCCCGGATGATATCGGCTATCTCGGCGAAGCGGGTGGAAAGCTTTTCCTGGTCCCCGGCCAGCCTTGAGCCAAACTCCACTATTTTGGCCATCCCCGTGGCATCAAATGGGCGGAGGTTTTCCCGGCCGACAACCCCGCAGATGAAAGAGCAATAGGCCCGGATGTTCTCATCGTTTCGGTCCATCTGGGTGTCAAAATCGGCCTTGACCTTGAAAAGCTCCTTGAACTGCTCGTCCAAGTTGTAGAGGAGGTAGTATAGGTAAGGGGTGCCGATGAGGATTACCTTTATGTCCAATGGCACAGGCTCAGGCTGGAGGCCTCTTGTAGTCATGAAGCCGAACTTTTCTCCCACTTCCTCTATGATGATTTTGCCGTTGGCCAGGGCAAGCTTCAATCCCTCCCAAGCGAAGGGATTGCGGAGGAGGTCCTCAGCCTGGAGGACTAAATAGCCACCGTTGGCCCTGTGCAATGCCCCCGCTTTTATGAGGGTAAAATCGGTTATCAAGGCCCCGAAGACTGCTTCTTTCTCAATCCGGCCTATGAGGTTGGGATAAGTTGGATTGAGCTCAATCACCACCGGCGCACCGTTTAGGTTGCTATTATCCACAAGGACATTGACCTCGTAGCGGCGCCACAGCCTTTCCCTAACCTCAGGTGGAACCTTCTCCTCCGGCTGGCGGAATTGGTCAAGGTTCTCGTAGATGTCGTCCCGGACTTCCTCCAAATACTCTTTAACTCCCGGATAATCTTGGTAAGATTCCAGCAGCTCTTCCAAATAGCGGTTAACGACGTTCCCCACTAACGATTTGTCCAGCTCCTTAAGGCGGTCTTGGAACGACCTCTCCATACGGCGCATTTCTCGGAAGGCTTCCCGCAGTTCAGCTTCCAAGGCATTTCTATTCTGGATGATTTGGGCTTTCTCCTCTTCGGGTAGACTTTCAAAGGCCTCTTGGCTTAAGGGCTGTCCGTCCTTAGTGGGGATTATGAAGATGCCAGCCGGGGATGATTGGAGGAGGAAGCCTTGCTCCCGCGCTTTGCGGTTCAGCAAGTTAAATAGTTCCTGGCGGCGGGCGTTAAATTCGGCTTCCAAAGCCTCGCGGCGGGAAGCGTATTCCTCGCTTTCAAAGGCGACGGGGATTTCACGCCGCACGGCTTCAATGAACTCGTTCATTTGCTTCTTGAAGAGCTTGCCCTTGCCCGGTGGGAGGCGCAGAGCCCTTGGCCGATACGGGTCTTTGAAATTGTAAACGTAGCACCAATCGGGCGGGGTGGGCTTTTGAGCTGCCACCTTCTCCAGAAAGCTCATCACCGCCGTAGTGCGTCCAGTTCCTGGAAGCCCGGCCACGTAGATGTTGAAGCCTTTCTTATCAATATCCAGGCCGAAAGTAAGGGCTTTCATTGCCCTCTCCTGGCCGATTATTTCTGTGGGTGGTTGCAGCTCCAACGAGGAAGAGCAAGGGATAGCTTCAATGGGGCAAACTCGGCGCAGCTTTTCCGGTCCAAGCTTCTCCATGCCTTTTACCTCCGCAAGGTTTTTGCTTGGAATCAATTATACCCTGGAAAGAACCAAAGCGGAAAAATTGAGCGAAACCGACACGCCCGAACCATAGGAAGACAACCCCTCTGCCCCCTCGGCCCAAGCCCAACCCTGCCAACCTACATTAAACCGGAATGAAGGGGGCGACCCCCGCCCTTACAACCCTTCCCTCCGACCTAACCCTTTGCCCCGAGTGGGACCCGAAACTTTGGCGAACCCAAAGTCAGCGGGGGGCAAAGGGGGGCCAGGGGGCCCAATCCCCTACGGCGGGGGGTCTGGGGGATGTGCCTTCTGACCTAACCCCCTGGCCCCCTTCCCTGCGAGGGAAGGGGGAAAATTGGCGAAGGCAAGGGAGGGAAAGGGCTAACCCCGTTACGAGTGGGGCCCAAAACTCTGAGAACCCTAAGCCTACGAGGGTGGGCAAATGGGGGTGGAGGGGGCCACAGCCCCCTCCCAGGGGGCTTGGGGGATGTGCCCCCAAAAACTAAAGAGAAGGGGCGAGTAGCTAACTCTTACCATCCGGCCATGAGTGGGGCCCGAAACGCTGGCGAACCCTCAGCCCACGAGGGTGGGCAAAGGGGGGTCCAGGGGGGCGCAAGCCCCCCTGGCGGGGGCTGTGGGGGGTGTCCCCCACACAAAACCTTAAAAGGGGGCGAGTAGCTACCCCCTGCAACCCCGTTACGAGTGGGACCTAAAACTTTGGCAAACCCGGGGCCCACGAGGGTGGGAAAAATTTAAGCCAGCGCAGTTTTGACAGGCCTCCACAGCTGTAATATAATTTGGACACTTAAAGAGGAGGGGACAGAATTGCTTACCTTTAATGTGGCGCAGCTTTTGAAAGAGCCTACAGGGGCCTTCCGAGAGTATGAAATCTGCGAATCGGTGGAAGGGCTAGACGAAAGCTTCAGCCCAGCCGGCCCCCTGAAAGGCAAAGTTATACTCTTGCACGCCGGCCGCCACAATATCCTCGTAACGGGAACATTCCAAATCCCCCTTAACCTCTACTGCAGCCGCTGCTTGGAACCCGTGGTGGAGACAATTGAATTCCAATTCAAAGAAGAATTCAAAGCCACCGTAGACATAGAGACAGGCTCGCACCTGTCATGGGACCCAGCAGAAGTGGAAGAAAGCAACCTCATTGACTCCTCCCACATCTTGGACTTAACTGAAGTCATACGGCAATACATCATCCTCAACATCCCCATGAAACCCCTGTGCAAGCCCGATTGCGCCGGACTATGTCCCCACTGCGGTCACAATCTGAACCTTGGGCCGTGCGGGTGCCAAGAGGAAGAGATAGACCCACGTTGGGCAGCACTGAAAGCCCTTAAAGCTACTTTGGAAAAATGAAAGGAGGTGTTAGATATGGGAGCTTTGCCTAAGAAGAAAGTATCTAAAGGCCGAAGGGATAGGCGCCGGAGCCATTACGCCGTAAAGCCACCCCAGCTCATCCTTTGCCCTTCCTGCCACAAACCTACTTTGCCTCATAGAGTATGCCCACACTGCGGAAACTACCGAGGGGTTAAGGTGTTGGAGGTAGAAGAAGAATAAATCCCTCGGGAGGCAATATGCTCAGGACACCGCTCTGCGACCTTTTGGGAATAAAGCATCCCATAATTCAGGGCGGGATGGCATGGGTAGCCACCGCCGAATTGGCCTCGGCCGTTTCGGAAGCGGGAGGGCTTGGGATAATTGGGGCCGGAAGCGCCCCCCCAGACTACGTGAGGGACCAAATCCGCAAGGTCCGGGAACGTACCGATAAACCGTTCGGGGTAAACGTTCCCCTGTTCTCCCCTTATGCCTCAGAAGTTGTGAAGGTTTGTATAGAGGAAAAGGTCCCGGTAATGACCACTGGAGGGGGAAACCCCGGCCCCTTCATCGGTCCCTTGAAAGAGGCAGGGATAATCGTCATCCCGGTGGTAGCCTCGGTAGCACTGGCCAAGCGCCTTGAGAAAATGGGAGCCGATGCCTTGGTGGCCGAAGGGATGGAATCGGGTGGACACATAGGGGATGTAGCAACAATGCCCCTTGTCCCGCAAGTAGTAGATGCGGTAAAAATCCCGGTGATTGCAGCCGGAGGCATAGCCGACGGACGAGGCCTTGCCGCTGCCCTCGCCTTGGGAGCTGTTGGAGTCCAGATGGGCACCCGCTTCATCTGCACCGAAGAATGCATAGCCCACCCAGTTTACAAGGAGCAAATAGTAAAAGCCCACGATAGAGCCACTATAGTCACAGGCCAAAGCCTCGGCCACCCCGTAAGAGCCCTCAAGAACCCAATGACCTATCGCTTCCAAGAGCTGGAGAAGAAAGGGGCATCGGAGGAGGAGATAATCGCTTTCGGCACCGGCGCCCTCCGGAGGGCAGTCCTGGAAGGAGATTGGGAAAACGGCTCCTTCATGGCCGGGCAATCCTGCGGCTTAATCCACGACATAGTCCCGGTAAAAGTCCTCATTGAGCGCATAGTGGCCGAAGCCGAAGAAATCCTCACCCGCAAACTCCCCTCCTACGTGGTGAAATGAAAGTAGCCTTAGTCTTCCCAGGACAAGGCTCCCAATACGTTGGGATGGGAAAAGAGGCCTTTGAGGCCTACCCTGAAGCGGCCAGAGTATTCCGCTTGGCCGATGAAATCCTTGGCTCCCCCCTTTCCCGCCTCTGCTTTGAAGGTCCGGAGGAAGAGCTGAACGATACCTTGAACACCCAACCGGCGATTTTCGTCGTCTCCATGGCCCTTTGGGAAGTGCTTAAGAGAAGGGGTGGGCTGGGAGAAATCCTCTTCGTCGCCGGGCACAGCTTGGGAGAATACACAGCCTTGGCCGCTGCCGGAGCAATAGGCTTTGAGGAAGGGCTACTACTGGTAAGGACAAGGGCCCAGCTTATGAAAGAAGCAGGGGAGAAGAACCGGGGAGGGATGGCCGCCGTTATCGGGATAGAGCCCGAAAGGCTTGAAGAAATATGCCACAGGGTTTCTTCCCGGACAGGCCTATGCCTAAGGATAGCCAACCGCAACTCTCCGGAGCAATACGTACTGGCAGGGCACAAGGAAGCGCTGGAAGAAGCCTCGCAGCTCCTCAGAACCCTCGGCGCAAAAGTCATACCGCTCAAAGTAAGTGGGGCGTTCCATACCGAGCTTATGTCAGAAGCTCAGGCTGGCCTAAGGGAAGCATTGGCCAAAGTAAATTTTAAGCCCATCGCCTTCCCTTTGGTAGCTAACACTTCGGCCCGGCCTGTCCAAGAGCCGGCGGAGATAAAAGAGGAGCTTGCCACTCAGCTTACGAAGCCTGTTCTCTGGAAAGAGTCCGTGGAATTTATGGCCGAAAGCGGGGTGGACACCTTCGTAGAGATAGGGCCAAAGAGAGTGCTTGCCGGCCTCATAAAGAGGACTGTGCCAGGGGCAAACGTGCTCAACATTGAAGGCCCATCTGAACTTGAAAATTTCTTCCCGAAGAGCTAAAATTAAACCGAACTGGAGGGACAGATGAGGCTTGATGGAAAGGTCGCCATAGTTACTGGAAGCTCCCGTGGGATAGGGAGGGCGATAGCTCTGAAGCTGGCTTCGCTCGGGGCAAAAGTGGTGGTTAACTACAACAAGGGAGCTCAGGCTGCTCAAGAAGTGGTGGAACAAATTAAAGCTCAAGGCGGGGAAGCGATAGCCATTCAAGCCGATGTGAGCAAATTTGAAGAGGCCCAGCGCCTCGTGGAAGAAACCCTCAAAGCCTTCGGCAAAGTGGACATTTTGGTGAACAATGCCGGAATAAACCGGGATAACCTTCTGGCCATGATGAAAGAATCCGATTGGGATGAAGTGCTTGATACTAACTTGAAAAGCGCCTTCAACTGCTGCAAGGCGGTCCTCAGGCCCATGCTCAAACAGCGCTACGGCCGGATAGTAAACGTCTCCTCCGTAGCGGGGCTGAGGGGGAACCCAGGCCAGGCTAACTACTGCGCCTCCAAAGCTGGCCTCATAGGCCTTACCAAAGCCTTAGCCAAGGAGCTTGGCCCGCGCAACATCACCGTTAACGCTGTCGCTCCCGGCTTCATTGAGACCGACATGACCGCCTCCTTGCCGGAGGAACTTAAGAAAAAGGCGGTAGAGCTCACACCCTTGGGCAGGGCCGGAAAACCCGAAGATGTCGCCAATGCCGTGGCCTTCCTCGTTTCCGATGAAGCCAGCTTCATAACCGGACAAGTCCTGGCAGTAGATGGGGGGTTAGCGGTCTGATGGAATACAAAGCTCTGGGCAAAGTAGTGATATCGCCTAAGGTCCTCAAAACCATAGTGAGGCTCACTGTTCTATCTCACCCGGAAGTAGTGGCTATGGCTCTTCCCGGCCCCTTTAGCCTACACATCCCGGATGGTGGGGTTGGGATAAAAGTAGAGGACGACAAGGTCTGGGTGAACCTCTACGTCATCGCCAGCGCCGAAGCCAACATGTACAAACTGGGCTTTGAGCTACAAAGCGAAGTCGCCAGGGCTATCCAAAACATCACCGGCATGGAGGTAGCCGAGGTTAACGTTCGGGTGGAAGGGGTAAAGAAGAAAGCTTAAGGTATGGAGAGCAAGAAGAGGGACGCTCGCATCTTAGCCTTACAGGCGCTCTTTGAAATTGACATAGTGGGGCACGATCCCGAAACAGTCATTAAGGACAGGCTTGAGGAGAACCCCTTGCCTGAGGAGCAAGCCGAATTCGTTCGGCGTTTGGTCTTAGGGGTTCTGGCCAACCTCAAGCAACTTGATTCTCTCATAAGCAAATATGCCCCCGCTTGGCCCGTTCAACAGTTATCCTGTATTGATCGCAACGTTCTGAGGCTTGGGCTTTACGAAATGGGCTACGTTAAGGAAACTCCTGTAAAGGTAGCCATAAACGAGGCAGTGGAGCTGGCCAAACTCTTCGGAAGCGATAGCTCCTATCGCTTTGTGAACGGGGTTTTAGGGGCAGTATTTGACAACGAAAAGGAATTCTTAAGGGAGCGGAGGAAGAGGGGGGCCAAAAAGCAAAATCCCCCAGCGGAGGGCCTGGGGGATGCGCCTTCTGACCTAACCCCCTGGCCCCCTTCCCTGCAAGGGAAAGGGGAAAATTCTGGCGAGTGATTGGAGGAGAAGTTAACCCCGCCCACGAGGGAGTCCAAAACGCCAGCAAACCCAAAGCCAACGGGGGCGGGCAAAAGGGGGTCCAGGGGACGCAAGCCCCCTGGCAGGGGGCCGTGGGGGATGTGCCCCCACAAAACCTTAAAAAGGGGCGAGTAGTTCCCATTAGCAACCCGCCACGAGGGGGACCCAAGACGCCGGCAAACCATA
>Ga0080004_1090876_pt1 | contig 33086 bp, 22 predicted proteins | sample WasSprMetagenome_FD_69207 | JGI IMG/M metagenome (GOLD analysis project Ga0080004, IMG submission 69207) | Sulfidic aquatic microbial communities from Washburn Spring, Yellowstone National Park, USA - WS (SPADES assembly) (version 2) | ecosystem: Environmental > Aquatic > Thermal springs > Hot...
TTTTTTACATTTAAACAGCATTCAAAAAACAAAAAATAGGATATAATAAATTAATAATTTTAAAAATCAACAATAAATTAAACTAAGCTAAAAGGGAGGTAATATAAAATGGAAATAAATAATATAGAATTAAAAAATATAATATCAACAAAAATAGATAAAATAGGAGATAAAACTAATTCTACAAACAAAGGTTCCTCAGTTTCTAATAATAAAGAAAACTCGGATATAAATAAAATACAACAAGATGAAAAAGACTGGACAGTATTTGTAAATATAAATATAGAAAATGAATCATCTTTAAAAAATGTTTTAACAAATTTAAAATTATTAGAGTTATCTGGATCTGATAAGAATTTAAATATAGTAGTTCAAGCTTATGCTCCCAGTTGGAAGAAAGTAAAAAGATTTTATATTGAGAAAAAAGGAGAATGGACTACAAGTAATCTTATTAAAATAATCCTAAAAAACCTTATTCCTTTCTATACTCCTAAATTAGAAAACAAACCTATACAAGAATTAGAAAATGTTAACCCAAATGATCCTAATTTTATAGCAGAAAGTTTAAAATGGGTTACATCTAACTTTCCGTCTAAAAAATTTATGGTAATAGATATGAATGATTCTAAAAACCTAAGTACGTTTAGAGCAAGTAATCTTAGTAAAGCACTAGAAGATAGTAAATTATTTAAAAAACCAGATATATTAATAATAGGGGGCTCTAATATAGTTTCTTTAGAAAATATAACACAACTAAAGGATAAAGCTAATTATTTAATAGGTACAACAGGATTTGCCAATGCTTTAAATATTCCATTTGCTATGTTTATTAATGAGATGAAAAATTTAATAGATGGAGGGCCTAATGATCCTGAAACTATAGCAAAATCTTACTTCTTAATGCATAACTTAGCAGGAGCTTCAAGTAATAGCGCTATCGTTAATTTAAACGATGATAAAATAGAGGAAGTAGTTAAAGCTTATGATAATTTAGCACTAAAATTATTAAATTTAAACCAAGAGGAATTAATAAATAAAATATTACCTAAAATTTATAAAACAGAAGATTTAGCAAATACCCCCTTTAGAAAACCTTATTTAGAATTCAGAGATGCTTCCTCATTCTTAAATAACTTAATTAATTCTACAGATATAAATGAGGATATCAAACAAGCAGCTGAAGAAGCACTAAAAAAAACTAATAATATTTTATTATCTTTTAATAACTTAGCAACAGATATAGATCCTAAAGCTCAGGGTCCTTCCATATTCATGCCAATTAATTTAGGAAACTTTAAAGCAGATAAATTCCCTATTCCAAAAGATTTTCAAAAAGATTTAGGATATTCTAATTCAGAATTTGCTAAACAAACCCATTGGGATGAATTCTTAAATAAGATCTCTCAAAAGAGCTTAGTAGAAAAATTCCTAAGTAAATTGGGATTTAGTCAAAAATTTATAGATAATCTTTACGCTTTTAAAAATGATGCTAATGAAAAATATAATACTTATATAAAATCATTTGCAAGTTTAATTTCTTGGTATAACGCTGTAAACAAAATTGGCTCTAATAAAATCCCTTCTTTCCTACTTTTACCTCCCATCGTTTCTTTAGCTTTAAGTATAATTGGTTCCTTAGATCAGATATATGAAAATGCAAAAAAAGGAGAATATATTTTAACTAATGATATAAAAAATAAACCTAAATACTTAAGTTCCATTGGATTTAGTTTAGCCCAAGGTGCTACTAAATTAATAGCTAATTTAGCTTATGTATTACCGTTTTTAGGACCTGTAGGTGCAACCGCTGGACTATTAACTTTCCTTCTTCCTTGGATCCAAGATTTTTATAATGTATATCAAAATTATAAAGAAGTTAAAGATAAATTTGTGTATAATGATCTAAGCTTAAAAGATTTATTCTTACTATCATTATCCCAGAAATTAGCAACAAATAACAATTAATATCTTATTAAAGATAATATTTTATTAAAGAAGGAATAATAAATAAAAATGTAGAATAATAAAATGTAGTCAGAGTATGAATATGGTATAAGGGAAAAAGGGAGACCTCCCCCCTTTTTCCCCCACCTCCCCCCTGTCTTTCTTCCTTTCTTTGTTCCTTATTTTTTGTCCCTTTAATTTTTATTTTATATTTTTCTTATAAAAAATAAAAGGATAACTTGTAATATTTAAAGAATTTTAATAGTAAATAAAAAATAGCAAATAAAAACATTTTGATTAAATAGTTTGATTAAATAGGGAGAAAGGGGATATGAAAGATTTTTTTAAAGAGATATTAAGAATAAAGCCAGTAGAGGATTTCTTAGAGGATTTAGAGAAGGGTCCTCAATTAAAGAGAGCACTAGGAGCTTTAGGACTAATAGCCTTAGGCTTAGGAGCAATAATAGGAGCGGGGATATTTGTTATAACAGGACAAGCAGCAGCGAATTACGCAGGTCCTGCGGTAGCTATATCCTTTATAATAGCAGGGTTAGGTTGTGCATTTGCAGGGTTAGCTTATGCTGAATTTGCTTCTATGGTACCTATAGCAGGTAGCGCTTATACTTATGCCTATACTACTTTAGGAGAATTCTGGGCTTGGTTTATTGCATGGAATTTAGTATTAGAATACTTAATTGCAGGCTCTACAGTAGCAGTTGGATGGAGCGGATATTTTACCAGCTTACTAAAAGATTTTGGAATAATTATCCCTAAAGAAATAGCTTCTGCTCCTGTAGATGTAATAGACTCCGAAACTAAAAGAGCTATATTATCAAATAATTCAGTCACTTTAATAGAAAAATTTTTAGCTTTTTTAAATTTAAAATTAACAGGTAGTTATTTTAACTTTCCTGCAGTACTAATTGTCTTTCTAGTTGGAATTGTTTTATTAATAGGAATAAGTGAATCAGCAATAGTTAATAATATAATAGTAATAATAAAGGTTTTAGTATTATTAATTTTTTTAATAGTAGGATTTGGGAAAATAGATCCTTCAAATTGGACACCATTTATCCCACCTTCAGAAGGATTTGGAAAATACGGAATAACAGGAATACTAAGAACAGCTGGAGTAGTATTCTTTGCTTATATAGGGTTTGATGCAGTTTCCACTGCTGCTCAAGAAGCTAAAAATCCTCAAAAAACACTACCTATAGGGATCTTAGGATCCTTGGCTATCTCTACTATTTTATATATCTCAGTTAGTTTAGTTTTAACAGGTGTAGTAAATTATAAAGAGCTAAATGTACCAGATCCTATTGCTGTAGGTATTGATAAAATTGGGATATCATTTTTAAAACCATTAGTAAAATTAGGGGCATTAGCAGGATTAACTTCTGTTATAATGGTTACTTTATTAGGTCAAACAAGGATATTTTTTTCTATATCCCGAGATGGATTACTACCTCCGATTTTTTCAAAAGTACATCCTACCTTTAAAACCCCTTATATTTCTACCATAATAGTAGTTTTATCAGCAATGCTAATAGCAGCAATATTTCCCATAAGATTATTAGGTGAATTAGTATCAATCGGTACCTTATTAGCTTTTGCAATAGTAAGTATAGCAGTATTAATATTAAGGATAACAAGACCTGATATAAACAGACCATTTAAAACCCCTGCGGTTTGGATAGTAGCACCTTTAGGAGCTATATTTTCTTTAGTTCAAATGGTTTTCTTACCTGGAGACACTTGGATAAGATTAATAATATGGACTATAATAGGAGTAAGTATATACTTTCTTTATGGATTTAAGAATAGCAGATTAGCTAAAAAACAAAATAACAATGAATAATAAATGAGAGGTTAGATGAAATGAGATATAGTAAAGCTTTTATATATACTTTAAAAGAGAATCCTTCAGATGCTACCTCTTTAAGTCATTCCTTACTAATTAGAGGGTGTTATATATATCAACATGCTTCAGGAATATATAATTTTCTACCTTTAGGTTTCAAAGTTTTATCAAAAATATGGAAGATAATCCAAGAGGAAATGGATAAAATAGGGGCTCAAGAACTATTAATGCCTGCTTTACATACTTCTAATTTATGGCTAAAAACTAATAGATATTATACAATGGATAATGTTTTATTTAAATTTAAAGATAAGAAAGGTGTAGATATGCTATTAGGACCTACTCATGAAGAAATAATAACAGATATAGTAGCTCACTTTGTTAAAAGTTATAAAAATCTTCCATTATTGCTATATCAAATACAAGTAAAATTTAGAGATGAACTAAGACCTAAAGGTGGATTAATAAGAGGTAGAGAGTTTATAATGAAAGATCTATATAGTTTCCATACTTCCTTAGAATGCTTAGATAAAACTTATAACGATGTTTATAAAGCTTATACTAATATATTTGAAAGGTTAAACTTACCTTTTGAAGTAGTAGAAGCTCATTCAGGAGCAATCGGTGGAGATGTTTCTCATGAATTCATGTTAATTACCCCTAATGGAGAAGATAAATTTATAAAATGTATAAATTGTGGATATACTGCAAGTACTGAAATAGCTAAAATAAATAAACCTTCCTTTTCATATTACTATAAACCTATTGATCTTAAAATTTTAGAAGAAAAACATTTAATACATACTCCTAATACCTCAACTATAGAAGCCTTAGTTAAAAGTCTTAATAAAAGTGAAAAAGATTTTGTTAAAAGTATCCTGTATAAAGATAATGAAAATAATTTTTACTTAGTTTTAATTAGAGGAGATAAAGAAGTAAATGAAATAAAATTAAATAAGTATTTAGGTAAAGATGTATTTTTAGCTGATGAAAGTGATTTTAAAAGTAATAATTGGGTATTAGGGTATATTGGTCCAGTTAATCTAAATAACAGAGATAAAATAAGAATAATAGCAGATTATTCTATTGTAAATTTAAAAGATATAATAGTAGGGGCAAATAAAAAGGATTATCATTTTATTAATTTAAGTTTTGAGAATTTAGAGGTAGATGAATTTGCTGATATTTCTGTAGCTACTGATAATGATGAATGTTTTAGATGTTCAGGTAAATATAAAGTCTATCAAGCCTTAGAATTAGGGCATATATTCAAATTAGGAACTAAATATTCTGAAACATTACAGGCATATTTTATGGATGAAAATAACAAATTAAAGCCAATAATAATGGGATGTTATGGGATAGGTGTTAGTAGATTAGTTTCGGCTATAGTAGAAGCCTATTCTTTAGATAATTCTATCACTTGGACATTTAATTCTGCACCTTATAAAGTACATATAATCACTATAAATACTGATGATAAAATTCAATTTGAAAAATCCCTAAATTTATATAATAAACTAATTTCTAAGGGAATAGAGGTTTTATGGGATGATAGGAAAGAATCAGCAGGTGTCAAATTTAAAGATTGGGAACTATTAGGAATACCTTTTTTAGTAGTTATAGGTAATAAAATAAAAGACAATATGGTAGAACTTAAATTTAATCCAAATTTTTATAAAACTCTGAAAAACGAAATTTTTGAAAAAATTGCTCATTACCAAAACCTACTAATAGAATACAATCAAATTGCTTTAATAGTAAATGATATAATCGAGTTCTTAAATAAAAACATAAATTCAAAATAAATTGTTAATAAATTATGGAAACAATATTAGAAAAATTTAAAAATACAAAAGACTTATTAGCAATTATAATATTTGATCTAAATTTAGAAATTAAAAATTTGAATAATTTATTTAATATCTCACAAGAAGAACTAAATTCTTTAATAGAACTTTTAAAAAAGATACTATTAAATAAAATAGATAGGGATTCCTTAAAAGCTAATTTTAATTATATTTCATTTAATTACAAAGAAAACATAGTTATTATTTTTAAGTATAAAGATCTAATAGTAGTTTTATTAGGTAATAAAAATCTAAAAGAGCCGCTAATAAGAAGTACCATAAAATCTTTATAAACTTTATTTTTATTATCAAGATAAAAATAAATGAGAAAAATAAAAAATCAAGATAAAGGAGAAAATAAAATGGGAAAAATAGAAAGCAAAGAAAAAGAAAAAGAAATTAAAGCTGGTTATATAGCCATAGTAGGGAAACCCAATGTAGGGAAATCTACTTTAATTAATAATCTATTAAATATAAAAGCTTCAATAGTTTCTCCAAAACCTCAAACCACCAGAGTTAATATCTACGGTTATACAATAAAAGAAATTGATAATAAAATCATACAATTAGTATTAATAGATACCCCAGGTTATCATAAACCAGTTAATATGTTAGGTCAAAACATGATAAAACATATAGAATCAGCTTTAACTGAAGCTGATGTTATCCTAATGCTTATAGATGCTACTAATCCTTTAGATGATGAAGATTTCTTATTTATTAACTTATTAAAAGAAAAATTTTTAAACAAAAATATAATTTTAGGTATAAATAAAATAGATAAATTAGAAAATAGGAATTTAGCTTTAACAATAATAGAAGAAATGAATAGTTATAATTTATTTAAAGAAATAGTTCCAATATCCGCTATAAAAAATGAAAATATAGATAAATTAATTGAAGTATTAGCTAAATACTTACCTTATAACGAGTATTTAATAGATCCTCAAGATAGTCAGCCGTTTATTGGGAATCTTAGATTTTTTATTGCAGAAGTAATAAGAGAAAAAATCTTATTATTTACCCATCAAGAGCTACCATATAAAACTGCAGTATTTGTAGAACATCTAAAGGAAAGAAAAAATAATCTTCTTTATATAGCTGCTACTATTTTTGTAGAAAAAGAATCCCAAAGATCTATAATAATAGGAAAAAGCGGGCAAATGATAAAAAAAATAGGGAGAGCTGCTAGAGAAGAACTTGAGTTCATCCTTAAAAAGAAAATCTATTTAGATCTTTGGGTTAAAGAAAAAGAAAACTGGACCTCTAAATTAGATTTCATCCAATCCATAGGATACTAATCCCTTATTTTTTAAACTACCTCTTGAAAAATATACATAAGTTAATTAGCATATTCACTAAATAATTTTAAAGCTAAGGCTTTGTTTTTTGAAAATTTTAGTTTACTAATAATTTTAGCTTACTAATAAATAAACTGACAAAGAATTATATATATCGCTATAAGAAGAATAGTAATCTTTAAAGTAATCTATTATCTTTTCAAGTGCACTCTGTTTATTAACGGATATTTCTAAATATCCAAAGCTCCCCTTTATAAGAAATAATTCATCATCTAAAGCTTGTGAATATGAATTATAAAATTTATCAATTACTAATTGTTTATCTAAGTCATTAAATTTAATTATACATTGCTTAATTTTTTTAATTTTATTATGAGGAATATTAGTTATGATATTTCCAAAATGATCAGCATATAATAATCTACCTTGTATATGATTTTGTTTTTGTTTTATTTTAAATAAGTCTTTAAAAATAAAAGGTTTTAAGGTATGATCTTTAGTTATAAATTTATCTAATAAATTTATATTATTTAATTTAGCAAATGTTAAAGCAGCAATAGGGGCAAATACCGATTTCCCATGAAAAGTATTATCTATATCAGTTATAAAACTCTTATAAAATATCCCTTTAGATTTTATATCCTTTAATATATTCTTTAGAGAAATTTTATAGATAAATTCAAGTTTGTAATTTCTATTATAAAAAGCGGTTAAAATCCCATTATTCCTTGTAACTATATATAATTCTTTTTTTAGATTATTTTTTGTTTTAGAAAACTTAGCAATTACTGGTTTATTATATATCAAATTTTTGGTATCTCCTACTTGAGGGTCTATAACAACTAAAAAAATTGAATTATTTGGTACAATATCTAAAACACTTTGTAAATTAATTATTCCTTGTATAATATTATGTCGTTCAATATTATGAGTTATACTTAGTAATTCTGTTTTTAAGTTAAGATTATTTAAGAAACTATGAATAACTATTTTTAAAGCACTTACAAAGTAATCCTTAGATCCGTAATCAGTTAATAAATATATCATTAATAACTGAATAATTTAAATAATTTATGGTAATTCCTTAATTTAATCCACCTAAACAAATATATAAGCTATCATAAATATTATCTTTAGAGTTATATTTAAATTCAAGCTCTTTTAAATAGTAGATAAAATTATCTTTACTTACAGTATGAAATACTTACATTATGAAATTTAAGCAGTTTCTTTTTGTATAGTTCTAACATCCTTTTTCTATTTATATATACCTTTTTTAGGCAAGAATTCTTCAGACTTTTCTTCTGCTGAAGTCACTTGTAATAGTTCTAATAAGTTAATGTTTTATTACCTCCTATAATATTTGGGTGGAATATTTTAAGCAATCACCTAAAATAATTTATTTATTCTAAAATAATTAAAACATCTCCTTCTTTAACAAAATCCCCATTATTAGGGATAATTTTTTTAACAACACCATCAAAGTTAGAATTAACTTCATTCATTACTTTCATAGCTTCAATAACACAAACTATATCTCCTTTTTTAACATTTTTTCCCAAATTAATAAGTTCATTTCCTGATATATTAGTATAGAAATTTCCACTTAATGGTGCTTTTATAATTTTAGTATATTTTGATATATCATCTTCTTGGGGTTTTTGAAGTTTATTATCTTCTTCTATTAATTCAATTTGTATTTTTTCTTGTTCTATACTTATAGGTGTTGAAGTTAATAAATTTGGGTTAATATTTATTAGCCAATTAGGATCCATTTCTTGTTTAGAAGAAATTTTTATTTCAAAATCTTTTATCTTTAATTCAAATTCCTCCAAATTGTTTTTTTTATAAATTTCTAAAATTTTATCCAATAATTCAAGAATATCATTCTCCTTTTGAGCTATAAAAATACTTTCCTTCATAATATCTTATTCTTTTAATTTATCTTTCATTCCTTTTTTAAAGGAAATAATTAAAAATTAAATAAGAATAAATAAAGAATAACTTAAAATAGAAACTTTGCTAAAAAATTTAAGAATATAAAAGACCTATTAGTAATTATAATATTTAACCTATTAATAAAATAGAAAAGTATCGCTAAAATATTTATAACATCTTTATATGTTAAAAGTAACTGTTGTTATTCCTTTTAAAGATTACAATCAAATATTTTTAAATAATTTGTTAGCATTAAATTACCAGGAATTTAGAGATTTTGAAGTAATAATTGTTGATAATTCCTTTAAATTAAAAGATATTCTAAAACAAGAAAATATAACGGACAAATTAAACTATGAATTAAGAGTGCTAAATGGGGATGGAAATAGTAGAGCTTCTGCAAGAAATATAGGGATACTGTATTCTAAAAATGATATAGTATTATTTTTAGATTCAGATATGCTTGCTCATAAAAACTTAATAAAAGAACATATCATGATTTACAAAAAATATAAAACTAAAAACATAGCAGTTATAGGCTTAGAACTTAGAATAAATAATTTATCCATACTTAAAGATTTCAATGATTACCTAAATTTTATAAACAATATTTACCTTAATTATCCCAAAAGTAGATTAAATTTAAAAAAAAGGGAAATAAGTTGGTATAAGTTTTTAACTGGTAATTTATCATCATTTAAAGAAAATTTTATAAAAACAGGATTATTTGATAGCAATTTTAAAACCTATGGTTTTGAGGACCTAGAATTAGGATACAGATTCTATAAATTAGGTCTAAATTTAATTTTTAATCCGCTTTCAGTTTGCTACCACTTACACCCACTAAATTTTAAAAATCGGACAAAAAATAAAATAGAATCTGTTAAAAATCTAAAACTATTTTATCAAAAATATCAAAACCCAAATATATTAAAAATTTTAGGGATAAATCTATTTTCTAAAATACTATATAAATCAATCCCAAAAACTTTAATAAACCAAATAGAAAAAAAATTAGAAAATTATTATTTTAGTAATCATCATCTTACCAATAATGAAAGTAGATATATAAAATTTATAGAAGATATTTATGTAAATTATCATTTTTATAACTCTTTTGAAAAAACTTAAAAAAATTTATATTAAAAACTCTTCAAATCTAAAAATTTTACAATTAATTAACTTTTTATTAATATATTTTTAACATTTTTTATTTAAACTTGAATTAAAAGGGTAAGTATAAATGGGGGGTGAAAAGAAATGAATTTTATGAATGAATTATTTGGGAATCACTATGAGTATATGAGAAAAGCGTTAGATGCAGCTTGGCAAAGGCAACAAGTTATAGCAAGTAATATAGCTAATATAGCTAATCCTAATTACGTTGCAAAAGACCTAAATTTTGAACAAGTTTTTGCAGAAATTAGAAAAGAAATAGATAACAAAAATGATCCATTTAACGTCAAATTACAAGGAGATGAAGAAGGTCATATAACTAATAATGTAGAATTAGCAAGTTATACTCCCGAAGCTGAATCTCTAGGTAAAAGACCTGATATTAATGAAGAAATGAATAAAGTCCTTGAAAATCAAATAAAATATCAACTATTATTAAGAGGAGCTTCTTCTCCTTTAAAAAGCTTAACCGAAATATTTGAAAGAATGTAAATTAAATAAATTAAATGAATTAAAAAGGGGTGATTATTATGAATATAAACGATAATTTAAATAATTTTAGTATAATAAAGCCTGAAAAAATAGCTAATCCTTTTAAAACTAAAGAATCAAAAGAAACTGAAGGAATAGGTACTTTTAGTCAATTATTTAATAATGTAATTGGAAATGTTAATAATAAATTATTAGAAGCTGGTGAAATGAGTAGGAAAGTAGCAAGTGGAGAAGTAAAAGATATAAACCAAGTAGTTTTTGCATGGCAAGAAGCTGGATTATTATTAAAGATGACAAGAGGAATAGCTCAAAAACTTATAGAAGGAGCTAAAACCCTATTCCAAACTAATATATAATTTTTATATAACTTTAAATAGTTTATAAAAAAGGAGGGGATCAAATATGTTTGATGCTTTAAAAATAGCTGCAACAGGTATGAGTGCTAGTAGGCAAATGATGGATGTAGTAGCAGAAAATATAGCTAATGCAAATACTACTATGACAATATCTGGAGAACCTTATAAACGAAAAGATGTAGTCTTAGCTGCTAAGGGCCTAAACGAAGATGATGATATACTTACAGTTAGTTTTGATGAAGAATATGAAAAAAAAGTAGCAGGTGTTGAAGTAGTTGGTATTAAAGAAGCAAATAACGGTTTTAGAAAGGTATATGATCCTACTAATCCCAATGCTGATAAAGACGGCTATGTAACTCTACCTAATGTTAATATAGTAGAAGAAATGGCTAAAATGATACAAGCTTCTAGAATGTATGAAGCTAATGTAAGTGTAGTAGAATCAATTAAAAATATGGCTACTAAAGCACTTGAACTTATTCAACAACAATAATAACCTTTAGATTTAATTCTTTATTTCTTTATTTGGTATCTATCATTTTTTTAGTATCTACCAGCTAATTTATATAATTTTTCAGCTAATTTATATAATCTTTTTATACGCTCTTCAATAGGTGGATGAGTAGAGAATAAATTTAATAAAGACCCGGGATTAACAATAAACAAGTGATTAGTAGCCAAGTTTTGACGTGTTAAAGGTATATTAGAAGCGTAGTAATGTAGCTTTTCTAGCGCTTTAGCAAGCGAAATAGGATCATTTATTATCTTAGCCCCTGTTTCATCTGCTAAATACTCTCTTGTCCTGGAAACTGCCATCTGAATTATTAAAGCAATAATAGGCCCCAAAATTAATATAAGTAAATAAGAAAATATATTTAGATGATTTTCTTCTTCATCTCCTTTAAAAAATAAAGTCCATTGGAAAATATCAATAATAAAATTAATAGCAGAAGCAATCCCAGCTGCTATAGTAGAAATAAGTATATCTCTATTTCTTATATGTGCAATTTCATGAGCTACAACTCCTCTTATTTCATTATAATTTAGCAAATTTATTAATCCTGTAGTAATAGCGACAGCAGAGTTACTCGGGTTTCTACCAGTAGCAAATGCATTAGGCTGATCTTCATCTATTATATAAACCCTTGGCATAGGAATTCCTGCTTTAAATGCTACCTCTTTAACTATATCATAAATCTCACCAGAATTAATTTCTTGTGCCTCATAATAACTTAATACAATTTTATCAGAAAAATAGTAGCTAATAAAGTTAATAGTTAAAGCTATAATTAAAGCTATATACATTCCTATTTCTCCAGCTACTAACTTACCCAAAAATAAAAATAAACTCGTTAAAACTCCTATTAATAATATAGTTTTAAAATAATACCACATATGCCATTAAATCCCCTTTCCTATATATAATAATTTCCAAATAACTAAAATTTTATACATTCCAAAAATCGATTTTTTATATTTTTGATTTTAGATAGTTATTAACAGTATAAGCAGTAAAATGGAATCTAGCGGTAAAGGCAGGAGACACAGCATTTAAGATGTGTATATTATTTATCAAGAATAATAAAATCATCTTCTAGTTTTAGATTTTTTTTATTAACTAATTGAGCTCTTATTAATACCCAATTAAATTCACTTATAGATGATATTTCTTTTACTAGCTTTTTGGCTTTATTATAAACACTACTTTTAAACAAATTATAAATTTCTCTAAAAAATAATTTTTTATAATCCTTATTAAATTAGATTATAAATAATAGATTCCTTGAATTCATTAAAGTTTTTGAATAATAAGGCAAAACTGTTAAAATAATTTTCTCTATATAGTGCTTGGTAAAGCAGTAGGTCCTATCTTTACTACACCAGAAACTGTAAAATGTATTTCTAAACAAGGGAACCCCTAAACTTATCTAACACCTTAAATTTATCAAAGGTTATAATTTATTAGTAGTTAATTCTAATTCAACAGGATAAAACAAACCGGGTGTTATAAGAAAGTAAATACTTTCATTAACTTCTTCATTAGGTTCCAAGTAAAATGTAAGAAGATTTTTATACATTCCTGAATCAACTTTATAGATATTGCCTTTATACAGGAATACAAAAGGAGTATAGCCTGAAACACTTGAAGCATATAAAAAAACCTTCTGCTTATTTAATGTGTTATTAACAATATTAATTTTTACCTTATAAAGTACCCCATAATTAGAATAATTGAGGTTATTTTTATTATCATTATTAAAACTAGCTAATTTTAATTCTTCTTCTTTTGAAGGTATTCTAATTGAGTAAAAGGGATTAGATACATAAAAAGTTAATTCCTTTTGAAGAAAGGGTTTTTCAAATTTCCCTGTAGATCTTGGGGAATTATCACCAATCAAATAATTTAATTCTTTATTGAACTCAAATTTATTATTTAATGTATAAATTTTAATTTTAAGTGTTTTTTTAGATTTTAAGTAAATAAATCCAGTTAAAACATTATCTTTTGAAATATTTTCGCAAACTAAAAATATTCTACTTTTAGGTCTTATATTCAAATTAATAAACTTATTATTGTTAATAAAATCAAAAAACGAATAAGAAGCATTAATCCCGCTTTGTATCTCACTATTTGATATACTATAATCTAAATAATAATTTATATTTATATTATAATCACTTTCATTACTAAGTTCAACAATAAAATTTTTATTATTTAAGAATAAATGATGAAACCAGATAAAATAATTAGCATCTTCTTGTAAATAGTTCTCATATAATATACCTTCAGATGAAATCTTTTCAGGATTATTCGATATTATTAAATAATCGAAATCAATAGGATTATAAATTTTTTGATGCTCAAAATTTAAAACAACTTTTTCCTTATTAAAATAGTAAATCCCATCAGTTAGTCTTTTATTACTATTTAATTCTTCAGGAAAAATATAATACTTTAAACTATTATTTTTTAAATTATACTCATATTTCAAATTAGTATCCTTATAATAAACTATATTAGGTAAAATAAGAGTATTAAACCAATTTATTTTCTTTAGGTAATTAAAATCAGTAGAATAGGAAATAAAATATTCATTAAAAGGTAATTCAAAAGCGGGGATTTTAGAATCTATAATTATCTCATCTTCAAAAATGTTATTATCTTTATTAAAAATTAATTTCAAATTATAGTTTCCAGGTTTTTTAGGAATTACTTTGAATAAATTATCACTTATTAAATTTACTTCTAAATTTTCATTAGCTAATATATTAAAACCTACATCATCCTTTTTAATTACCTTTAAATAATAATCTTTATTTACTATAGTTAATAAATAATTTTTTTCAAAGAATACAGGGGGTAGTAAATCAATATATTTCTTTAATAAATTTAAATAACTGTTTAATAATGCTTCTTTAGAATAATATCCACTTAAAAAAGCTAAATCCTTATTAATACTTACTAATTTTCTATTTTTCAGTAAAATATTATAAACTCCGCTATAATCATCATAAGTATATTTTATATCTTTATAAGAGATATTTCCTTGATTAAAATAATTTAAAGTTTCTATTATATTTCTTGAGTAATAATTTTTATGGATATAAAAAACCTTAGTAAGTGCTTTATTAATTTTAGCATAATAAACAATAAAATTACCTTCTTTTTTCTCTATTAGATCAACTCCCGCAAATACATAAGATATACCTAAAACAAAAATAAAAACAAAAATTAATATATAGATAATTAAAATTCTAAAATTCAGTAGCATATTTTTAAAAAAGCTATCCATATTAATTTATTATATATTTTTATTAAAATATCCTACTTACAAGCAGTAAATCACTTTATCACATACTTTTTTATTTATAAGCAATTTATTTAATTACATCATTAATAATATTTATTAATCTTTTCATTATATCTTCATAAAAATGCTTATAACTATCCTCTATGTTACTAAATTCATTTAATAAACTAGATTTGCCTAAGAAAGCAGATTTATTTAATAAATTAGCATCACTAAGTAATAAATATTCTTTTAAAAATCCCAAATTAAACAAGAATAATTTAATCTTTTCTATATTTTGTGTATTAACTTCTAAAAAAGTTTTAAAATACAAATCGGAGTGATATTTTAAATTGTTTTCATCAATAATAGGCTTGTATATTTTGTATATTAAAATAATACCATCCAAAATTTTACTTAGTTTAAATAAATTCAAATTAGATCTATTTAGTAACTTTTGATAAAACAAATTATCATATAAATTATTATTTTTATCATCCTTAAATTCAAACTTATTTTCAAGATTAAATATAAACTCATAAGAATCAATATCGTTTAAAATAATTAGCTCTTCCTTTAATAAATTAAATATATAATTATAAACAACTACAAATACTTCATTAATATTTTTTAGGATATTTTGTAAATTAATATCTTTTAAATCTTCATTATTTTCAAGATAAAAATTTAATTTATGTTTATAAAAAACTAAATAAATTATATTATTTACATAATTACTGTTTTTTATTTTTTTAAGTTTGCTATTAACATAGGTTAAAAACTGCTTTTTAGGATTATATTTTTTAAGGTTATTCTTGGCATAATTTTCATTTTTATTTTTGCTTTTATAAAGCTCACTTAATCTAAATAAGTAATAATCTAATAATTGTATTTTTTTATTTTTTATAAAATAATTTATCTGTAATTTAATTTTTTTTATTTTATCAGTTAATATTTTATTATCTAAAGAGCTCATAGTGGCTGTTTATTATTTAAATATTTATTTTTTTTCTTTATTATTCAATAATGATTTCATAATCCGTTTTATCTTTTTCTTTTGCAAAAGTTTCTTTTATTATAATTCTTTTAGCTTTACCTTTATATTTTATTCTGTTATAGATAGCGAATAATAGGTTTTGGGTGCTTTTAGATAATTTCTTACCATAGATATCTATGATTTGTTTTTTTATTTCTTCAAATTGTTCTAAAGTATTTGCTAATATTAGTTTTCTATAGAGTATATTTTTATAGGGGCTATCGTCTAAATACATTGGTAAATCACTTATTATTTCAGGTAAATTCTCATAACTCCCATTTTTATTATTAATATAACTACTAAGTAACTTAAGGTATTGTATTACCCCAATTTTATCAATATATCCTGATTGTTTTTTAGATAATAAGGTTCCAGGGCCTCTTAATTCCAAATCCTTTAAAACTACATCATAATTACTTATATTTTCCTTTTCAAAAACACTTATCCTTTCAAATGTCTTAGTATTAACTAAATTTTCGGGAAATAATATATAGCAATACCCTTGAGTACCTTGTCTTGAAACCCTCCCCCTTAACTGATATATTTGACTTAATCCCAATAAATGAGAATTATCTATTACCATAACATCCACATTAGGATTATCTAGCCCAGATTGCATTAAAGTAGTTGATAATATTATATCATATTTTCCATTTATAAAATCTATGAATACTTTTTCAATTAATTTTTTTGGTAATTTGGAATGTAAAATATTCATTCTTAATTTTATATTGTTTTTATCAAAATTTTCTAAAAGATACCTATAAATTAAATAAAGTTCATCTATATTATTATTAACATAATACATTTGATTTTTATTTGTTTTGTTGTTAAGTAGATGTTTGTAAATAAGAGATAAGATAATATCATAAGCATTTTTTCTATCTTTAAAATAAAATAAAAATACGAATGGGGGTTTATAATTACTTGGCGGAGTAGAAATTATAGTTGTATTTAGTAATGAATTAATGGATAAAAATAAAGTCCTTGGAATTGGAGTAGCACTTACTGTTAATATATGAGATCTTATAAATATTTCTTTTACTTTCTCTTTAAATAATAATCCCAATAAATGTTCTTCATCTATTATAACCAAACCTATTTTATCACTAACACTTTTTAGTTTATCTAAATCTAAATTGGTAGATACTAATACAAGTGAATCAGGATCTTTTAGAAATTCTTTTAAATTCTTTTCTGAATTTTTTTCAATAGAACAATATAGTTTTATGGAATTAGGTAGATATTTGTTGAATCTGTTATATAGGGTATTATAGTGTTGATAAGCTAAGACAGTAGAAGGCACTATAAATAATACTTTATATTTATTCCCTATAACTCTTGAGATAGCTCTTATTAAGATTTCTGTTTTCCCGTATCCTGTGTCACCTATTATTAACCTATTAGCAGGTTGTTCTGATTCCAAATCTTTTAACACTTCATTAATCGCTTTTTGCTGGTCTTGGGTTTCTTTATAAATAAAATCATTAGCTACTTTTTCTTCTAAATCAGTTTTAAAAAATCTGAATCCTTTAGTATTTAATCTATTGGCATTTATTTTTAAAATAGTATCAGCTATATCTTTAGTTTGGATATATAGTTCTCTTATTTTTTTATTCCATTCAGATAATGAAGGCTTAGATAATATTTTATCCCTTATTTTATCAGTAATCTCTTTAGAAGCAATATATCTATGGATATAAACATTTTCTATATTTAAATAAACTTTTTGATTATTTTTAAATAGAATAGCTGCCATATCTTTATAATAACCTGGTTTTATTTCAATATTCTTTATCCCTAAGTATATTCCAATCCCTAAGTTATCAACAACCACTAAATCCCCTTCCTCAAATCTATCTATATCAATAATAAAATCTCTTTTTAAATTTTTATTAAATAAATCATTAGAAATTAATCCTTTAATATCTGCTTGAGTTATAATAACTATTTTTTTAGTATTATCTATAAACCCACCTGCTACTTCCAAACCATTAATAACCTCAATATTTATCTTATTATTTAAATAATTAGCTTTATTATCTAAATCAAGGAAATCTTTTATATCTTGAGAAATCAAAATAATATTATATCCTTTAAAATTGTTTTTGATATAACTATCTAATATACTCTGTTTTAAAGCTAAATCCGGTAAATTATTAAAATCATTCTTCTTTAGTAAATCATTTATATAAAAAACATTAATATCATTTAGGAAATCCTTAATTAAATCTTGCCCTAATTTATATTCGTTTTTTAATATAAAATAAACTCTGTTTTTAAATGATTCTTGGGATAGATCAGTTATAAAATTAATTCTATTTTTAAAGTGAGTAAATAAATTTTCAAGAGATATTTGATTATTTTGTTTTTTCTTAATTAAAACAAAGCTATTTATTCTTTTTATACTAATAAATTCTTCTTTATCAAAATACCTAATTGATTCTATGTAATTATCTTCAAATTCAATCCTAATAGGATATTTACTTAAATACGGAAAAACATCAACTATATTCCCTCTTGTATTATACTCAAAATACTGAGTAATTAAATTAACTTTATTATATCCAAAATCTTCTAAGATCTTAATAAAGTCTTCTAAGGAATATTTATCATTTACAGATATTATTTTCCTGTCTAAAAAATCACTTTGATTATATAAATTTTGTAGAATATAAATCAAATTGTTTAAATTATGATAATTAAAAACAGGTATATTAATTAAATAATCCCTTATAAGGTAATATTTTTTTAAATTTATGAAACTAAATAAATAATTCAAAAATATAGGGTAATTCTTAATTTCAGTATTATTATAAAAATTATTTAAAAAATTAATGAGGTTATAATGATTTTGAATTAAATAATCATTGGAAAAAACTAAAATAAAATAACTCCGATTTAGATTTAATTCATTTAAGATTAATTCAAAAGTTTTTAAATTATATAAAAAATACATAAAAGTTTAAAATTTAAGTTCAAGCTCCTTAAGATAATAAATCTAACTATAATTTTCAACAGAAAAATTAAAGTAGTACTAAAACTATGAAATTACATTGTATCTAACTTTTTATTTAGTTTCTTAGCTTATTAATTAGCTCCCTAATTTCTTGAATTACTTCTTTATTATATATTTCCTTTTTATCCTTTTCTTTGATAGAAAAAATGATAAAAACTTTACCGTTAAAATCCTTTTCAAAGTTCTTATGTGTTTTACTCAGTATTTCTATCCATTTATAAATTTGAGGAGTCTGGTTAAAAGTAATAGGTTTTATTTGTAATCCTATATAAAAATCTGGTATTTTTATATAAAAATCTATATTATAAAGCCTATCCCATTTATCAGGTGCAGGATTTATCTGAATCTCTAATTCCTTTTGTAATTTTTTGTAAATAGTATCTATTTCATTTTGAAAACCTTCAAATGTTTTAGTAATAACAAGGTCATATATATAACTTATACAATCTTCTTCAGATACTTTGTCTATTTCAGCTCGTATTACCTCAGTAATTTTTGTATATAGTTTTTTTCCCAGATATTCAAGGTATTCCTGTGGTTCTAAAGGTATATTTTTTGAATTGATAAATTCTTTTAATTTGACAAAATAGAAGTCTTTCCATTCTTGAATCTCTTTGGGATTACATTCCCTTATCCATTCCGACACGGGTCCTACAATAGCTTTTTTATTAAGTCCCCATCTATTAGTAGCTATATTTAATATCCATTCCTTATACATATCCTATTTCCTTTCTAATTTTAGAAATTTACTCTTGAGTTTATATTCCTTATTAGCATCGGCTTTACCTAAACCTAATTTTATAAGGTAAGCATTAATAAAAATTTTATTTTCCAAATATACATAAGCTGAAATAGTATTTTCACCTAAGATAGGATCCTCATCAAGTTTAATTATAACCCTCTTCTTTAATACATATTCTTTTAAATAATCAAGGGTTCTTTTTTTATCAATAATAATTACCCCTAAAAACTTAACATTAATTCCTGTTTCTAATTTTATTGTATCTTCACTAAGAATCTCAACTACTTTATACAAAGTTCCTTTTTTAAAATTTAATTTTTTAGGATCTAAAATAGGTTTTAAATCCTTTATAACAGGTTCATATTCTAAACTAACAGAATCTATAACCTTTTCTACAACTTCATTATTCCTTATTAATATCTCTATTTTAGGGCTATAAAGTTTTGATAATAAATTTTTATTTATTCCTATTTTCTGTTTTATTATTTCAAGAAAATTAATATTTACTTCATATCCAATAGCATTTCTATTTAATTCAAGGGCAGCTTTTATAGTAGTTCCGCTACCTAAAAACGGATCAAGCACAATATCATCCACAAATGAATACATTTTTATCAATCTTTTAGGCAGCTCTTGAGGGAACATAGCTTCATGATTTAATTGTCTCTGCCCCGCAAATTTCCAATGCCCATAAAAATACTCTTTCCATTCTTCTTTTTTTAATACCGACTTATCCCTTCTTTCTTTTGATATATCTTTAATTTTACCAGGTTTCTTAAATATCAATATGTATTCATAATCTATTTCAATCATGCCATTTGGGGGATATGGATAAGAGCCCATTACATTAGCACCACCCGTAGTATTCATTGTAGTTTTTTTCTGCCAGATAATAGCTCCCATGTAATCAAAACCTATTTTCTCACATTGTAATATTATCTCAGCATGTATAGGTATAATTTTATACTTTCCATATACAACAGCTCTTGTAAATTGATCTCCTATGTTTATACATAATCTCCTACCCGCTTTTAAAACCCTAAAACATTCCTTCCAAACTATAAATAAATCTTTCAAGTACTCATGTAATGTCTGATTATAACCTATCTGATAAGAATTCCCATAGTCTTTTATATGCCAATAAGGAGGAGAAGTAATAATAAGATCTACACTCTCATCTTCTAGTTCAACCATTTTTCTACTATCCCCAATAATTATTTTAGCCCAATTCATACCTTTATCTTATTTTCAATTTCTTTTTTCATTTCCCTTATTGCTTATACCTTTTTAAAACTTTCCAATATCCAATCTAATAGAATTCAAGAAGTAATTAATAGGAGAAGTGTTATTAGGTAGCCTTATAGGAGCTTGCCAAGTATTATTTCTTTTTATCAATAAATCATTACCATTTGTTAGACCTCTTTTTGTATTTATAGCTATATAAACATTAAGATCATTATCCACTTTTATATCCCCAAAATTCCCAAAACCAGTTATTCCGTATGATGAATACCGATTATTTAAATCCTCTACATTTATAGAATTAGTAGAAGTATTAACAAATAAATAATTAGCTAAACCTAAAGATGAGTTGATAGCTAAAATATGAAGATCATTATTTTTATTTTTAAAAGCTCTTAAATAAGTAGCAATATTAGTAGTATTTATTGTAGTCCATATTGAACTCCCAAAATCTCTATAAGTTATTAACACATTATTAGTACTATTTGTATGGATTATATATATTCTATTATTTGTTACCTCTAAATTAATATTTCTAGCATGATTTGAAGTAGAGGTATCTGTATATTCATAGCTCCAGCTTTGTCCTAAATCCCTCGATATTGCTAACTTTAATCTTAACTTATTATCTGGTTGTATTTCAGAATAAGCTACATATATCCAATTATTGACTAATTTTACATCATTATAAAATCCACAAGGATATGAACCTGGTGTCTTAAAAATATTAGTATTAGTAGTATTAGTATCAAATCTTCTATGTCCATCTATCCTTGTTATAAAACCATTAATACATAATTTTAAATCAGCTAAACTACCTGTAAGAGGTAAAGAAGGAGTAGTATTAGTATCAAAATCATAATAACTAATAACCTCATTTAAATTATCTTTATCATAATTAATACTCTTAAAATAAGGATATCCATCATCTATTAATAATGTATCAAATTTATTAGTATTAGTTAAAGTACCATTAGCATTTAAATAAATAACCTCACCTAAAGAACTATCAGCAACATCATAAGTAATTATATGTAAATTATTATTAGAATCAACAACAACCCCTGGGATCCTACCGTTATTTTTATTTTCTTGAAATAATCTTTGTCCATCTATAGAACTAGATAGTAAATTAATATTATCATCAATTGTAGAATTATTTATTCTACTAAAAGTAGCTGTAGAAGATGTAGAAGTTATCCTAAAATAATCCAAATCTTGTAAAGTACTATTATAAGCAGCTACATGGATATAAGCAGTATTAACACCTACACTATAATTAATATCTAAATTAGGAAAAGTATCCGTAGTTAAAGTATTAGTAAAAGTAGCAAAAGAAGTACTTAAAGCATTCCCATAAGTATTCCTTAAATAAATAATTCTTGAAGATGTAGAAGAATACCCTACAATATGAACTTCGCCTAAAGGGTCTGATGAATAAGTCCTTGGAGTTAAAATTAGTGAACAATTAGTAAAAATATTACTACCTGTAGTAGCAGGATAAAAATTATAATCTGTTATATTATTAAAAGTAGATTTCCTAAGATAGATAAGTTTATCTCGGTTACCTGACCATGCTGAAGAATTAGCTCTACAACTAACTACTATATTAATAGAGTTGTTAAAAAAGTAAGCGTCCATATCCCTAAAAATACTTATAGTTATTGCCCTTAAAACATTATTATAATAAGCCTGAGTATTTATGTTTTGAATACTAGAAAAAGTATTTAAATCATTTGTAGAAAAATAACAAATTTGCCTATTATAAGGAGTAGATGTAGTATTATTATAAAATAAAAAGTGTAAAGTATTAGTAGTATTAGAAATATTACCTACTAAAACAATAGGAACAATTGGATACAAATTATTCTCAGTAGCTCCCATTAATTTTTTATCTATGTTAATAATATTCCAATTGCTCCCATCATAACTACCTGCATAATACATATCATTAACCGAGTTATTGCCACCTTCAGTAGAAAAAACAATATGGAATCTATTACCACCAGATAATCCATAAGCTATTCTTGGATATCTAATAACCATTGTATAACCAGAATATGAAGTAGGAAATCTAAAAACTTCTTTCTTAACCCAATTCCCTTTATAATTACTATCTAATTTCCTATAAGCAAAATAAACTACATTATATTGTACAAAAGTACCAGTAGATGGGTTATATAAAACTTCATTAGTATTAACATAAGCTGTATATAAATAATTTCCAACAGATAAAATCTTTGTTCTTAATCCCCAATTATTAGTAGGAAGAGAATAAGAATAAGAGTTAGTATTATCTAAATCCTTGTAATTCCAATTAGAATTAGGATCATTTTTATAAGATTTAAAAAGGTAATAATAAGAAGTAGATGGCCTTATTTTTGGAAAAACAATATTATAAGAGCCTAATTTAGTATCAATATTAAAAGAATTATTAGTATTAGATTGATTTAATGGAGTAAAATTAGAAAATGAATTCTCATTACTACTTATAGCATACTCTATTAAATTAGTATTAGGATTTATTCCCGAGATAATAAAATAGTTTTTATTCTCTTTTCTTAATTTTACTAAGAAAGCATGCTCTTGTTTAGTATTATTAAACTCTGTATAAAAATAAACATAAACCATAGATGATTTATTTATAAACTTTATATCTTTAATATTGTAAGCATTAGGTAGTGGATAAAAATAATGTCCCCCATCAGTTGATTTATAAAGTTTTTTATTAGTAGTATCTAATTTATAAGAGTACAAGTAGTTTCCAATTTGAAGATAAATAGCTTTATTAGGGTAAGTATCATATATCTTTTGAATAACAGAAGATTCCCTAATAGCACGAGATAATTCAAAATAAACAGTTCTAAATATAGATGTTTCTTTATATTTATCTGATACATTAAAATTATAATAAAAGAAAATAAAAGAACTAACACTAACAGCAAAAAATATTAATATAATAGAAACGGCTACCATCATCTCAAATAAACTAAGACCTTTTAAACTAAAACTCCTAAAAAACCTCATAAAACCATATCCCCTAATATTAAAATTAATCTATAATCCAAAAAAACCTTTAAGATTAATTAATAGGAAAATGAAAATAAAGTATATAATTAAAAAAATAGAGATAAAAAATGAATAAAAAAGGAAAACCTATATGAAATTACTACCTATAGGTATCAGTGATTTTAAAAAACTAAGAGAAGAGAATTTTATATATGTGGATAAAACAGAGTATATATATAAATTAGTAAAAGAAGGAGGAGGATATTATTTTTTAAGTCGTCCTAGACGTTTTGGTAAATCCCTTTTACTTTCTACTATTAGATATCTATTTGAAAACCAAAAATATTTATTTAAAGATCTATATATTTACGATAAATGGAATTGGAATGAAACCTATCCTGTTATAAGAATTAGTTTTGCTATAGACTTACTTAAAAAAGAAGATTATAAAAAAAGAATAACCCAAGAGCTACTAAAAAACTACATTAATAATCAATTAGAAACCTTTGAAAATCCAGAAGATGAAGTAGAACTTTTTGAAAATCTTATAATAAACATTTATACAAAACACAAAAAAAAGGTAGTTATACTAATAGATGAATACGATAAACCAATTTTAGATTTAATAGAAGATATTAAACAAGCTGAAGAAGTTAGAAAACATTTAAAAGCCTTTTATTCTGTCTTAAAAAATTTAGATGAATATATTAAATTTGTCTTAATAACAGGAGTTAGTAAATTTGCTAAAGTTTCTCTCTTTAGCGGATTAAATCAATTAGAAGATATATCATTAAATAAAGATTTTGGTAATATTTGTGGTTATACTCAAAATGAATTAGAATCCTATTTTAAAGATTATCTAAAAGACCTAAATCTAGAAGAAATTAAAGATTGGTATAATGGCTATAATTTCCTACAAGATACTCTTTATAATCCTTTTGATATTTTGCTATATCTAAGAAATAGGGAATTTGATAATTATTGGTATAAAACAGGCACCCCTTCTTTCTTAATTAAATTAATTAAAAACAAAGAATATGATGTAACTCAATTAGAAAATAAAATCGTCAAGAAAAATATTTTAGAAAAATTTGATATAGATGATATATCAATTGAAGCTCTTATGTTTCAAACCGGTTATTTAACTATTAAAGAAGTTTTTCTTAAAGAATATGGGCAAGAATATAAACTCGGTTTCCCTAATAAAGAAGTTAAAATCTCTTTTAGTGAAAATATCTTAGAATTTATCATAAAAGAAGAAGTAAGATATAAACTAGTAGATGATGTAATATCAATATTAAAAAAAGAAGAAATAGAAAATTTAAGAGAAAAAATAGATTTATTGATAAGCAATATTAGCTATATGTATCTTAAAGAAGAAGCAAGTTATGTTTTAGCTGTTTTTGTTCTGTTTTATTCTACAGGGCTAAATGTTATTACTGAAGATAATACCTCTAAAGGTAGAATTGACTTAACTATTATCGTTAATAATTCTATTGTTTATATTATTGAATTTAAAGTTATTGAAAATACTCAAGATAAAGGTAAAGCCCTAAACCAAATACTACAAAAAGAATATTACAAAAAATACCTAAATTATGATAAAATCTACATAATAGGGATAGAATTTGATAAAACTAAAAAACAAATTGCCAATTTTGAATATCAACAAATTAAATGAAATTTTTATAAAAAAATAGTAGCATGTATAATGATATCAGTTTAATATAAGGTAGATCAATCTATGTATATAATGAAGGTAAAAGTAGTTCTTTAACTACCCCTTTTTACTCTTTATTAATTTTGTTTTATAAATATTGAAATTTTAAAAAAATAAGAAACTTATTGTTAGCGATCTTAAATATTTCTATTTTCTATAGCTATTATTATTTCCTTTTGAATATTTTTAAATTTTTCTATTTCTTTTAATAAATAGTTTTCTCCTAATTCATCTTTTAATTCTTCAAGTTTTATTATAATGTCTTGTATATTCTTTTCATTTTCAGGGATTTCTAAATTAGCAATTCTTCTTAGAGTGTAGTAAGGTAAAGTTCCATAATCTGTTAAATCCTCTAAAAGAGTTTTTAAGAAATCTCTATATTCTTTTAATTGTTCTAAATCAGATTTTAATAAAGTCATTATTTTATTTCTTGCTTTCTGTTCTAAACTTAAATCAGAATTATTTAAACGTTTTTTATTAAAATCTTTTTCAATTGAGTTTTTTATTTCTTCATAATAATCCCAAAATTCATTACTTAATTCAACAGGTTTTTCATCAAAATTACATCTTATTCTATCTATTATCTCTTCAAGAGTAACTTCTTGGATTTCACTATTTTTTTCATAATCTTTTTCATTATCTTTAGGATAATCAACTTTTTTAATATAAAGTTTTGCTTTTCTAATAAAAACTAAAAGTTCATCTTTATCAGATTTCTTAGCTACTTTTACTCTTAAAGGGCAATCTTTAATATTTTCAATTACCTCAGGATATTTTATTTTTATTTCTTGGAATTCATTAAGTATTTTAGTATAAAAACTTTCGGATTCTATATTATCTGGATTTTGATTGATTTTGAGATACAAATTAGAGGGAGAAGGCTCTTCATCAGGGTCAAATATCTTAGAATCTTCGCCAAGAGTGTTATGTATTAAGAACATTTTTTGAGAAGCAATTTCTCGAGATTTAACTAATTCTGCCCCTTTTTCAGTAGGAAAGAAATTAGCTATATAAATCTCATCAAAAACCTTTTTCCCAATCCTATTAATTCTTCCAACTCTTTGGATAACTCTGACAGGATTCCAAGGAATATCATAATTAATAACTATTCCTGCTCTATTTAAATTAAATCCTTCTGAAAGTTTATCTGTACAAAGCAATATATCATAATCATTAGCCTGTTTTTCTTCAGGATAAGAAGCATCAAAATTACTATTTATTTCTTCTAGTTTTGTTTTTGTTATATCATTTAAAACTACCAATACCCTATTATCAAAACTTTTTAAAAGTGGATCTTTTAGGTAATTAACAGTATCAAGGTATTCAGAAAATATTACTATTTTTCTATTAGGTTCTTTTTTTCTTAGCTCTTTTATTTTATCAATTAAGCATTTTAATTTAGGATCATTATTAACTAAATCTAATTCCTTTAGTTTATTAAGTATATGTTCAAAAAGTTTTATATCAGATTTTATATCATTTATAAATTGGTCTTTTTTGTGGAATTTATTAATATCATAAACTTTATGATTTTTAGGATATTCACCTTGGCTAATTTTTTCAGAATATTTTAATAATTCTTTTTCTATTTCTTCAATATCTTGGGTATAAATTTTTTCTAAGAGTTCCCTATCAAGGATAAATTTATTTGTCTTTTGGATAAACTCAAGACATTTTTCAGTGATATTTTTAAAATTCTCAATACTTTTTTTGAAAGCTCCAAATGAGCTTTCAAATCTTTTAACAAGTAATCTTCTCATTAAATCATATAAATTAAATTGTTGTTGATAATGTTTTCTATTTTCATTTACTAAATTTTCAGGGTTATTATATTCTATATCTTCAAAATCTTTTGAATTTGTTTCATAATGAAATGGTCTATAAATAGCTCCTTTGAATAATCCTCCTTCATTAGGATATCTAAAGTAATTTATAACCTCTTCATAAAAATTAAGTTGTTCTGGGGTTAATTCAAAAAACCATTCTTGAGGATCAGCTACTTTTGTTAAGTCATTAATCTCATTCTTATAAAATGGATTTTTTAAAAGATCTAATCTATTTCTTCTTATAATTACCGGCTCTATTATATCCCTTATTTGTTTTGAAATATACTTTATTCTATAATTAACTTTCTTTAAATCTATATCTTCTGTTTTAAATAAAGCTTTATACTTTTGTTTTACACTTTCTAATTTTTGAGGGTCTTTATAGTATTTTTCTATATATGCTAAACGTTCTAATTGATCCTGAAACTTATTAAACTTATATTCAAGATTGCTTTCCAAAGTAATTATTGATTTTTTAGGTAGTATAAATAATTTAAGTAGAGATAAAATATCAGAAGGTTTATTATTAAATGGGGTTGCAGTAAGTAGAATAACTATTTTATCCCTAGATAGGTTCTTTAAGTTTTCATATGATTTAGTGTCTTGGTTTCTAAATCTATGTGCTTCATCTACTATTATAACTTCTAAATTCTTCAGTTTTTTCAATGACTTAACAAATTCTGGATTATCAAGGTTTCCTATAGATTCTACTATCCAAGCATATAGTTCAAAAGTTTCTTTGTACCATTTCCAACCGGATCTCTCTATTTTTTCATCTCCCATAATCCCAGGGGGACAAAGAATAATCCCTCTTTTATTTAATAGCTTAGCTATTAAACAAGCGATTATTGTCTTACCTAATCCCACTACATCAGCTATTATAACTCCATTAGTTTTTTCTATTATATTTAGTGCTTGTTTAACTGCGTCTATTTGATATCTATATGGTTTAAATCCGTTTTTTTCTAAAATGTATTTAATCATTTCATCTTGAGTATCCTTAGGTGTGTAAGTTTCAAGATAATTCTTTAATACCAAAGTATAAGCTTCAAAAGGAGTTAGCTTTTTTATTAAGGTTTCATTTTCTATAGTTTGAATGATTTTTCTTTTAGTTATATTATCTTCCGTTAATTTTATAGCATTTTCCCAGAGGTTATTAAAGTATTCTTCAGCTTCCTGGGTTCCATAGTCGCTTATTTCTACGTTAAATTCTTGTTGTTCAGTGAGCCCTGCTTGAGTTAGGTTACTGCTACCTGTAATAAATATAGCATCTTTTATTGAGTTATCTTTAAGTTTAAATATGTATAGTTTAGCGTGGTTAGGTTTATCTGTTTTTCTTATTATGAGTCTATTTTCTTCAATTAGTTTAATAAAAAAGCTAGCTTGTTCATAGAAATCTTTGTTATCAAATAGTTCGGTGTTAATAGATTTTTTTATTGAGTTAATGAGTAGGTTTATTTTTTCTTCAAAGCTAATATTAGATTTTTCAGCGTATTCTATAATCCCGTAGTTAGTTTTATCTACATATAGTCCTACTAAGATTTTTATTAACAGGTTGGGGTTTTGTTTTATTCCTTCATATAGTTCTTTAAGTCCAGAGAAATAGAAGAATCCTACAAGGAATTTAAGTTCTTTGCTATCAAGTATAAGCCTATTTATTCGCCTTTTTAAGTTTTTTTCTGAATTATTAGTTATAAAATTATTCATTCTATTTAATAACATTTATCTTTACCCCTACTTTTAGTTTTTTATTTTTAATTTTACCTTATCTTTATTTTTGGTTTATTATATTTATTTCCTCTTGGGTTAAATCATAAAGCTTATATACTAATTCATCTATCTCCCTTTCTAAATTTTTTACTTTCTCCTGCTTTTGTTTATTATTTTCATAATCCTCTGATCCAGTAAAAGAAAGAATCTCTTCTACTTTTTTTACAACTTCATCCACTATATCTTGTTTCTCTAAATAGATACATGGAACAGGGAATCTAGCTATAAACTCTCCTTTTATCTCACCTTCTATACCTCCCCCCATATAAAACTTATAAAATCCAAACCTGAAAACAGATGAATTAAAAACTCCTAAAAGATATTTCATAATAAACAAATTTTCCTTATTGGTGGTAATAAAATGAGTTGTAGCTTCACAATAATACCCACTTGGAATTAATACAAATTTAGGATACTGAGCTACCCTTTGCCAAACAATTTTCTCTCTTTCTGTTTGAATAACCAAATTATAACCACTTTGTACCTCCCACCAAAAATCACCCTGTGATGGTCTATTTATTATATTTTTTCCCTCCTTATTTTCCTTATCCACATATTGAGATAAATGCTTATACAAAGAGCTATAATTATTTTTAAACCATTCCTCATAATTTTTCATCTTACAATTCTTTTTAGTCCATCCTGAATAAGTTAAAATTATCCAATATCCAGCCCATTTGTAATAATACTTACCTATATCCCTTCCTCTTAAGATAGGTTTAATTAATTCTTGAGTTCTCTTTCTTTCTTCCTCATCCTTACAACCACTTAATATTCTATTCCTTGTTTCATTATCAATAATAAATGCTTCATTATATCCAGTTTTTATACCAAAAAGAATTTTAACGTCCCAATCTTTAAGTGGTTTCCCAATCCTTTCTATTTTTTCTTTTAGCTTTAATACCTCATCCTTAGTTAATATCCATCCAGTTTTATTTAGCTTACTTTGTTTTAGTTCATTCCAATTCTTAATATCATTTATATAACTTATTAAATTCTCTTTCTTTACATCTTTTGAAATCTCTAAAAATTTAACCATATTACCGTTACTCTTTTCCTTTTTTATGATTATTATATTAGTATCAACAGTTTGCTCAAATACTCTATAGCCCCCAAAATCTATTATCTTTAAAACCTTATAATTTTTCAAATAATCCCTTAATTTTTCACCATATTTAGCCCTTAACCATTTATTACTCGTTATATAACTCAATATTCCTCTTTCTTTTAACAACTTTATCCCTTTTTCATAAAAATACACATATAAATCTGCTGTAGAAGTATAAACTTCGTATTTTGTTAATTTAGTTTTCATATCTCTTATTTTTTCTTGTCTTACATATGGAGGATTACCTATAACAATATCAAATCCTTGAGAAATTCCAAACATGTACTTACTATCAAACCAATCAGCCCAAGAATTTTGATCAAATATATCAAAATCCGCTATCTTCTTTGCTTCCACTTCATTCCAACTACTTTTTACCAATAACTCCTTTATTTTTTCTCTTATTTCCCTATACCTTTTTTGTAATCCTAATTTACTATTTCTATCTTTTATCCTAAAATATCTATGTCTTAATTCCATAAGTTTTTTCCTTAATTTTTTCAATTCTTCACTTTCAAGATTAGTTTGCTGTAAAGGTTGTTCTAAATTTAGTAAAGTATCAGCACTAATAAAATTAGTTTCTAAATTAGGTAGCGGTAATATCCCATAATTATTAGGATTATTCTTATCCACTTTTTGATCTATTACCAAGGATATAAAAAACCTTAACCTACTTATTTGAGTTGCTATAGGTTGCTTATCCACCCCATAAATACAATTTTCTATTAAATATAACTTCCTACCATAATCTGGATAATTTAAATTCTCATTAAATACCTCTTCTATTTCTTTTACTATTTTATCTTTATCTTCACTTTGCCCTAATCTTTCTAATTCTTCTATTGATCTATCTAATACAAATTCTGCCCATAATTTATTATCAGGATCTATTTTCTGGAGTATATGTACTAATTTATGCAGTATCCCCATAGGAAAAGCACCACTACCACAAGCTGGATCTATTATCTTTAATTCATATATCGCTTTTATTATTTCTCTCTTTTTATTCTCTTCAAGTTCTAATTCCTCATCACTTGGAGATAATAAATTATTCAGTTCTTCTTGAGTTAATAGTGGTAATTTTTCTTTAAAATACTCCTCTAGTGATTCCTTAACCATATAATCTACTATTTCTCTTGGGGTATAAAAACTACCTGTGGCTTTTCGTGCTGTAGTAGCTGTTTCTTCATTATAGCTTGCTAATAAATTCTCAAATATCTTACCTAATAATTCAGGGTCTAATGCTACTTCTTGATCTATTTCAGTTGCCTCATCTGTTGTAAAGTTATAATTATTTAAAATCTCAATTAATCCCCTTACCTCTTCGTTTTTACCTAATCCATACTTAGATAAGTCTATTCTTTCTATCTTTTCCTTAAAAAACAGGTAATCAGGAATAATAGCTCTTTTATCTTCTCTTCTTGAAAACCCATCTACATAGATCACTTTACCATTTGGATCCTCCTTATCCAAGCAATCAAATAATCCACCATTTAAAAACGGAATCTCCTTAAATAACTTTAGGACTTCCTCCTTCTGTATTAAAAACATATCCTCATATCTATATAGATTTTTAACGCCATAATTGGATCTATTTATAACGTATCCTTTATCTAAAGCCCAGCCTCTGCTTTCTAATGGAGTATTCAAGGTAGCAAAAAATAAATTCTGTAAAATCGCATTATAATAATTACTCTTAGTATTAAAATCCTTTACTATATTCTTTAACTCTTTCTTATCAAATAACTTATTGGGGATTAAATCTTTTTCTTTTATAAACCATATAAATATTATCCTTGTGATTAATCTAATCAGATTGATTTTAATATGCTCCTCATAATTGGATTTGTCTTGATTATCAAGTGGGAATTTAAGATTTCCTTTTTCCCATTCACTAAACGCCCAAAAATACCAATTCTGAATTTCTTTATAAAATTCTTTAGTAACTGGTTCTATACTAAATGCTTTTTGGATTTCTTCTATACTACTAAATCCACACTCTCCCACTTGTTTTATAAATGTTTTATATGGTAAATTTGGATTAACATAATAAGTAAATCTTTTATAGTAACTGAATTCCCGTTTTATTCCTTTATATATGGCATAAACTAAAGAAAACCTAAAATTAAAGTTATCATCATAAAATATAAAAATACCTGCATCATCATTATAAGTCTTAAGTAATTTTTTAGCTAATTGATATTGTATTTTTTTAGAAGTTCTATAATTAAGCTGATCTTTTATTTTACAAGCATAAAATACTAATTTTTCATAATCAAATTGAATTTCTCCCAATCTTATTAGCTTATAGAACTTAGCTTTATCTTTATTATCTAAAAAATCATCTAAATTTTCATTTTCCATTAGCTCTATAAAGTTATTATTTTTTCTTTTAAAGAATGAGATAAAATAATCTAAAAATTCTTCTTCTGTTATATTTTGGGATTTAACATGATTAAGTAAATCAGTAAGAATTTTTATTTCCTGATTTTGAGAAATTAAGCTCATAACCCCCTCCAAAAACTATTTACATTTTACATTATTTAATAGAATATCCTAAAATAAAAAAGAAATTTCTTTTTTACGGATTATCATTAAAATTATTACTTGAATTATTATCAAAATTTTGTAGGTTTTTAGATTTAAGGATCTCCTTACGAATACTCTCATTAGATTTTTGAATAGAGTTAATAGCTTTAGATATACTATCAGTCTCTTTTTGGATATTATCCACTATTTTAAGTAATTTTTCAATTTCAAAAAACTAAAACCTTTCCAAAACAATTAAACCTATTTTACCCTCTTATATTCATAATTTATTATCTGCTTTTTAAACTTATCTATCTCTATTCCCACTATATATACCCTTTCATAATTCATATACTTCTTGTCATACTCCTTTTCT
>Ga0080004_1150869_pt1 | contig 33048 bp, 30 predicted proteins | sample WasSprMetagenome_FD_69207 | JGI IMG/M metagenome (GOLD analysis project Ga0080004, IMG submission 69207) | Sulfidic aquatic microbial communities from Washburn Spring, Yellowstone National Park, USA - WS (SPADES assembly) (version 2) | ecosystem: Environmental > Aquatic > Thermal springs > Hot...
GTCCACATTAGCAAACAAGCCATGAGTGGGGCCCCAAACGCCGGCAAACCCTAAGCCAACGGGGGTGGGCTAACGGGGGTCCAGGGGGCGAAGCCCCCTGGCAGGGGGCTTTGGGGGATGTGCCCCCAAAAACCAAAAGAGGGGGCGAGTTGCCAACCCTTGCAACCCAGACACGAGTGGGGCCCAAAACGCTGGCAAACCCTAAGCCAACGAGGTGGGAAAATGGGGGTCCAGGGGGGCGAAGCCCCCATGGCGGGGGGTTATGGGGGGTGTCCCCCCACGAAACCAAAAGAGGGGACGAGTTGCCCACATTAGCCACCCGGCCACGAGTGGGGCCCAAAACTCTGGCGAACCCTCAGCCAACGAGGGTGGGCAATGGGGCCCAGGGGGCGAAGCCCCCTCCCAGGGGGCCTGGGGGATGTGCCCCCAAAATTTTCAAATTAATGCCAGAAGAAATCCCGCGACTGGCTTATGGGGCTAAGGGCTAAAATTTCAGTTTGGCCATCCGGAGCGGTGTACTTCTGGACTATGGTCACATCCCAGCGGAAAAGCCTGGGAGAAGCTTCGGCCGGCGGGGCTAAGTGGGAAGGCAGAAGGATGCCCGTAGCTTGGGTCCAATAATGCTCCTCCCCACTCCAATCCTGACCGTTCCTATCCCGATACCTCACCCTCACTACAAACCACTCATTCTCTTCCAAAGTGTAAAGGCTTGTCCAACTCAAGAAAACTTTGGCCTCCGGACCCACGAAAATCGCCCCATCGGGTGGGGAAAGAAGAATTGGCTCCGGAACGCTTGGCCCCCCTTCGGGCCCCCCTATCGGGAGTGAGGAGGGGGTGGGAGAAGGGGTTACGGCCGGAATTACGAGGACCTCCCCCTCCCTTAAGGCCCTCGGCTCAGGAATATTGTTGGCCTCCATCAAGGCCTTCACCGGCACTCTGAACATGACAGCTACATCTATCAGCGTTTGCCCCTTTTGGACGGTGTAAGTGAGAGGCTGGGTCTGAGCTACAGTAGGTTGAGGCGTGGGGACAACCGGAATTATGAGCTTTTCCCCTTCCCAGATTAAGTTTGGGCTCTGCAAGTTATTGGCTTTAACGATGGCTTCCACAGTTGTCCCATAGCGGGCAGCAATAGCCGCAAGCACCTCGTTGGGCTGGACTATGTGCACTATGTAGGCCGGAGTTGGGGTAGAAGTGGGCAAGGCTTGAAGGAAAGGCGTCGGGTAAGGGGTAAAGGTCGGGGTAAATGTGAAAGTAGGGGGAAGAGAAGGGGTTGGGGTAAAAGAAGGCAAAGGCAAAGGAAGCCGGAAGGGCCGGAGGAACCAAGCCACAATTAGAGTAGCAATCAAGGCGAATACCGCCAAATCCGGCCAGGGAATGGAAAACGAAGGACGGTCAAGGGGAGCGCCGCAGAGGAAACAGTCCTTGGCATACCGTGAGACCTTTGCCCCACAACGCGGGCAAAAGCGAGCCCTCGGCTGGGGCAGCGGATTGCCACAGGAGGGACAAATGGCTTCTTTCCCCTCTATCTCCTCACCGCATACCGGACACCTCATAGGCTCACCCTTTCAAGGTAAGAAATCAAGCTTCTTCCTCCGCATTGATATGCTTTGGGCCAACCCTTCCCCGCAGAGGAAGGTGAGCAAGGCACTTCCCCCGAAGCTAAGGAAGGGCAAAGGTATGCCTGTAACGGGCAGAAGCCCCATGTTCATGCCCACGTTTACCAAAACTTGGAATAGGATTATAGCCCCAATCCCCGTAGCAATGAGGCTCCCGAATTTATCACTTGCCCTGGAAGCAATGGTGAAGAAGCGCCAAACCACTACAAAAAGCAGGGAAAGTATGAGAAGCGCGCCGAAAAAGCCAAGCTCCTCCCCAATCACCGAGAAAATGAAATCCGTATGGCGGATACGGAGGAACTGGAGCTGGCTCTGGCTTCCCCGGGCAAACCCCTTCCCAAAGAAACCGCCGGAACCCAAGCTTATGAGGGCTTGCTGCAAATTGTAACTCGCCCCTGGGTCAAGGCGGGGATTGAGGAATCCAAGGATGCGCTTGCGCATGTAATCCTTCAAAGAAAACCAGATGGCAGGAGATAAAAGCACGCTAACTACTCCCAAAAAGCCGAGGTGCTTCAACTCCACACCCGCTTGCCAAGCCAAGGTCAACCATATCACCCCCAGGACTATGGTTGTCCCCAGGTCGGGCTGAAGGTAAATGAGGAGAGCAGGGGCAGCCACTATGGCTAAGGAGAGGAGGACGTAACGGAAACTTTTTACTTTCTCCCCAAGCCTGGCAAAATAAGCGGCTAAGACTATGGTGATGAAAATTTTGGCTGGCTCCGATGGCTGGAAAGTTATCGGCCCGAACGCCAGCCAGCGCTGAGCCCCGTAGATTGCTTTGCCCTTGAAGAGGACGGCCACGAGCATAAGCAGGCAGAAAGCATAAATGGGCCAGATGAAATGCTCCAGAAACCTGTAGTCTATGACGGCTAAGGCTAACATTGCCCCCAAACCGATGGCTCCATAAATTATCTGCTGGATATGCAACCTCTCCAGCCCCTCTACCCCCCTTGTGGCACTGTAAACCATAGCGAAGCCGGTGAACATAAGCGCCAAAGTAGCAACCAGAAGCCAATAATCAAAATCGCGCCACCTAATCATGTTCCGCCCTTCGCTTCACGCTTTTTATCGGCACGCTGGCCACGAGCTTACCGCGGTTTTCCCCTACTTCCAAGCTCAGTTCCGTCCCTTCCCTATCCACATCCAGGTATTTCCCCAAGGAACTCAAGAGGGCTTCGCGCAATTCCTCCATAAATCCAGGGGATACTTGGATTCGGTCCTGGATGAGCATAAGCTTAAGCCGCTCTTTGGCGATATCCCGAGGGTTCCTCAGCCCAGCTTTCCCAAAAAGCCTCATCTTTCCCCCTTTATTTGCGCCGGAGCCATCGGCTCAAGAGATTGAAGATGCTTTCCTTACCCTTAAGGGTTGGGAATGGCACTTCTTCCCCCAAGAGCCGGCGGGCCATGTCCTTTATCGCTTGGCCTGAAGGGGATAGGTTGTTCAGGACCACAGGGACGCCTTTATTGGTGGCTACGATTACTTCCGGGTCCTCCGGGATTACGCCTATCAAGGGGATGGCTAAGATTTCCAAGACGTCCTCAACCGATAACATATCGCCTCTTTCCACCATTTCGGGCTTGACCCGGTTTATCGCTAACTCCACTGATTCTTTTCCGGCGGCTTCCAGGAGCCCTATCACCCTATCGGCGTCACGGACCGCTGCTACCTCCGGAGTCGTTACCACGATTACTTCATCGGCTGGGGCGAGCGCTGTGCGGAAACCGTGCTCTATACCTGCCGGAGAATCCACTAAGACGAAGGAAAATTCCGAGCGAAGTTCCTCGCATATTTTTACCATATCGGCAGGCTGCACGGCGGTCTTGTCTTTGGTCTGGGCTGCCGGCAAAAGGAAGAGGTTGCTGAGCCTCTTATCCCTAATCAGGGCCTGACGCAGGCGACACCTCCCTTCCGCTACGTCTACCAAATCGTAGACGATTCTGTTCTCAAGCCCCATCATCACGTCCAGGTTCCTCAAGCCGATGTCCGCATCCACGGCAACGACTTGGTGGCCGGCCAAGGCCAGAGCCGTAGCCAGATTGGCGGTGATGGTAGTCTTGCCAACCCCTCCTTTCCCCGAAGTTATGGTTATGACTCTGGGCTCCATCCCCCTTTTCCTCCTTTAATCACTCAACCTCAAAGCTTTCCACGTAGAATTCTCTCCCTCCGCTAACCTGAAGGTAAGGACTACCGCAAGAGGGGCATCCATCGGGCAGAGGCAAGCCCACTTCAAACCGAAACCCACAATCCAGACAGATGGCTTGACCCTTCCGCCGGTGAAACCTGAGCCTTGCCCCCTCCGCTATTGTCCCCCGGCTCAGGATGTCAAAGTAAAATTGGACTGAATCGTCCACGTAGCTACTGAGTTCGCCTATGACGATGTCTATGGCTAATATCCGCTTTGCCCCGATTTTCTCCGCTTCTTCCAAGACCAGGCTCAAGAGGCCTTGGGTGACCCCGAGTTCGTGCATTCATTTAACCTTTCGGGTGTAATCGGGTAAGAGTATAGGGGATTCAACTTTGGGCTCAATCCCGGCCTCCTTAAGCTCCCTAATCCACTGCCGGACGTGGTCCAATGTAAGGCGACCGAGCTTTACCTCTTTGCTCCTGAGGGCTGCAGAAGTCCCCGCCCTCCTTCCAAAGACCAGGACATCCAGCAAGGAGTTGCCCATGAGCCGGTTGCGTCCATGCACACCGCCTGTCACTTCGCCAGCGGCAAATAAGTTCGGCACAACTGTGGAGCCATCAACGTTGTATTGAAGGCCGCCATTTTGATAGTGCAGGGTAGGATAGACCAATATGGGCTCTTTGGTTATGTCAATCCCGAAGCGCTTGAACTGGCGCACCATAGCCGGAAGTTCACGTTGGATGGTTCCGGGGCCATGGAGGATGTCAATCATAGGGGAATCAAGCCATACTCCGCACATGCCGCTGGGTGTTTTTACCCCCTTCTTCCTCTCCACGCACTCCCTTATTATCGCCGCCGATTCCACGTCCCTTGGCTCCCTGGGGAAGACGAACTGCTCTCCGTCTACGTTCAGGACCTGCGCTCCAAGCCCGCGCACTTTCTCCGTCACCAGAAGTCCGACGATTTGCTCAGGGTAAGCCGCTCCGGTTGGGTGATACTGCATTGTGTCCAGGAAGATAAGCGGCACGCCGGCCCTGTAGCCTATCACCAAGCCATCGGCCGTAGCACCGTAATGGTTGGTGGTAGGGAAGCCTTGGTAGTGAAGGCGGCCGCTTCCGCCGGTAGCTAAGACGGTGCACTTGGCTTTGACTACCAGATGCTCTCCGGTCTCCAAGTTCATCAGGATAGCGCCGGCGCACTGGCCGTTCTCGTCCAAGATGAGCTCAATAGCCGGGGAGAACTCCAGGACGGTTATATCCTGGTAGCGGTTACGCACCTCATCCCTCAAGGTGCGCATAATTTCAGCGCCCGAATAATCCCTGGCCGAATGCATCCTCTTGCGGGAAGTGCCTCCACCGTGCTGGGTGCGCATAGTGCCATCGGGCTCTTTATCAAACATCATCCCCAAGCTCTCAAGCCAACTTATGACGAAAGGCGCATCCATCACCAGAGCTTCCACGAGGTCGGGGATATTGACGAAGTGGCCGCCGCCTACCACATCCAGGTAATGGATAACCGGGGAATCGTTGGGCTTATCGGCGGCCTGGATTCCCCCTTGGGCCATCATGGTATTAGCATCTCCGAAGCGGAGTTTAGTGGCCAAGATGACCTTAGCGCCGTGCTCCTGGGCCATCAGGGCTGCGGCCGCTCCGGCCCCTCCCCCGCCTATCACCAGCACATCGGTTTCGTAATCAACTTCCGAAAGGTCAAACTTATCGGGGTCAATGCGTGGTTTGCCCTCCATGACATCGGCCAACTCAAGGGGCATACGTTGGCCCTTGCTAACCCCCACCCGGATTGGGCGCATCTTGTCTTCAATGTAATCCGGGTGGAACTTGCGCAGGATTTCCTCCCTTTCCTGCAAACTCATAGGTGGGAAATCGTTGTGGAGGCGATATGGCCTTGTCGCTTCCACCTTCTTTATGGACTCACGCATCTCCGGTGTATAACTCATCCCTCCACCTCCTGAGGATTGGTTTAGCTTACTCCGGCTCTATGTCCCTTGCGCTGTAGAGTTTCTTCAGTTCGTCCACGCTGAGGCTCTTTATCTTCTTCATTTCTTCGTCAAATTTGCCCTCTTGGATTTCCCGGAGGCGTTCTTCCAAGTGTTTGGACCTCGGAGCCAGGTATTTTCCGTAGAGGCGGCGGCAGAGGATGGCGATGTTGTATTGGGGTTCTTCGGCAGGGCAGCGGGCCGAACACAGCCCACACATTATGCAGTCAAAGGAGAGGTCGGCAACTCTGGCTATGTCGCCACGCATCGCCGCTGCCATGTATGCCCGCACATCAAGTTCCTGCGGGCAGGATTTGGTGCAAGTCCCACAACCAAGGCACCGCAATACCTGGGGGTAAAGTTTGAAGATTGTCTCCGGCTCAGGCTTGAGTTGGTTTATATCGTAGACAGCTTTCTCGGCAGGGAAGAAGGGTATTTGGGCTAAATACATCCCCGGCTGCACTACTGTTTGGCAAGCTAAGCCTACGTAAAGCTTGGGGTCGTTGGCGATGCGATATACGGTGGCGCAAGCTCCGCAAAATCCTCCCCTGCACCCAACCCCACGGATTAGCCTGTATCCAGCATACTCCATGGCTTTCATTATCGTAAGGCCCGCAGGAACTTCATACAGTTTGCCCATTATGTAAACCGGTACCATTTCTTCGGCCATAGGCTACCTCCTTCGTGCCAGTTGAACTCGTCCACCACAGGCTCTCGGTCGGCCTGTGCCGATGCTCAGAAAGGCTCAATCAACCCAAATCCAAAAATTCCTCCTCTTTAAATTCTGCCACCGGCGGTAACTCTTCCAAGCTGCGGCCTGGGACGTAGTTGAACAGGGCCTGCACTTTCTCCCCAACGGCCGAGAACAAAGTCCCCACATCAATTCCCATCGGGCAGGCCGATGTGCACATCCCACACGCAACGCAAGATGTCGCCATGTGGTTCATGCGCGTTAAATGGAAGAGTATGAGGTCGGGAAGCATGGGTACAGCCCCCTTCCGTTCGGCCCAGGCCAGGTATTGGGAAGTGGTCCTATCAAATGTCTCGGTGCGGAAGACGCAGTCCGGGCAATAGCATATCGGGCAGTTAACCATGCAGTTGTGGCAACGGATGCAGGTTGATAGGTAAGAACGCAGGCCTTCAATCCCACGCGCTTTCCCCAGAGTTTCGGCAAAGGCCTCCTTCCGCTTCGCCGTCCGCTTCTCCCGCAAAGCCGAGATGACTTCCAGCCTTGAGGGTGGCTCTGAGGCCTCCTCCAGCCCAAGCCCTTTCAAGAGGTCCGGCTCCCCTTCCAGAGCTATCGCTTCGTAAGGGTCCATACCCAAGAGGCCTAAAGCGAGCTCAGGAGCATAACCGCCGTCGTTGGTGGGGGTGAAATGGACGCAAACTTCGCAGGCCTTTCGGAAGTTAAGCCCTTGGTAAGGGGTTGCCTCGCCGGCCTTGAACTGCCGCAGGATGGCTTCTTCAAGGTCAGCGTTGGCCGAAGAGGCGTAATCTTTGAGCTCATAAGTGCCAAGGCAATCCATCCCTACTACAAGGACATTGTTGCGGTCTATCTGGTGGAATTTGACCAGCTCTACGAAAGCCCTCTGCTCGCAAGGCCGGAGCAAAACCCCTATTTTCCCAGCCCCGCCCTTCTTAGCGACAACGGAAACAGCTCGGGCAAGGTTTATGGGCATGACCGGCGCAAATGGGGAGGCCTTTTCCAAGAGCCCCTCGTCTCTCACCAAGGCATAGGTAACGCCACTCCCCGATAGAGGCAAAAGCCAAGCTTTAACCACCCCTTGGTTCAGGAGGGATTTCAAAACCCCAACCACGGCCCCCTTTGGGTCACCATGAGTTTGGATGACCGATTTCATGGCAGTTCTCCTCGGCTTCAGAGGATTGGATTCTTCATTGGGCTGGGACCCTTGGCCTTAAGGTATTCCACCATCTCTTTGACTGTATCGGCAAATCTCTGGCCCTCGCTGGCGCTTATCCATCGGAGCCAGACCCTGTCCTCCTCTAAGCCCAGTTCCTTCAGGATTTCCTTCAGGATAGCGACTCGGCGGCGGGCTTTGTAGTTGCCGTTGAGGTAATGGCAATCGCCAGGATGGCAACCCGCTATGAGGATGCCATCGGCCCCCTCAAGGAAAGCCCTCAGCACATAGATTGGGTCCAAGGCCCCCGTGCACATGAGCCTTATGACCCTTATGTTGGGCGGATATTGGATTCGGGAAGTGCCGGCCAGGTCAGCCCCGGAATAAGCGCACCAGTTGCAGAGGAAGCCTACGATGCGAGGTTCAAATTCCATGCCCCCTTAAACCTCCCTAACATCCAGCACTTCCAGGACCAAGCTCCGGATAGCGTTCAGGAGTTTGTCCTTGTCCACATCCTCAACTTTTACTGTGACTATGCGGTTTGTAGGGTCTTCACCCTTGAAAGTGCCCAAAGCGATTATGTTCCCCCCAAGTTCGGCGATAGTTCCAGTTAGGGAGGCCAGAACTCCCTGGGCCTCGGGGACCAGAAGGGTCAAGCGCAATCCTTTTTCCCGTGCTCCCAGAAGCTCAAGGAAGACTTTGAAGATATCGGTTTCGGTTATGATGCCCACGAGCTTGTCCCCCCTCATCACCGGAAGGGCGCCGATTTTATTGTCAACCATCACTTTGGCGGCCTCTTCCAGCGGGGTGAATTCGGTAGTGGTTATCACATTGCGGGTCATGACATCGCCCACGGTGAGCTTGGCCAAGAGGTATTGAAGCTCGTAGACGTTGAGGGCCTTTGCCGAGGAAGGGGAGGCATAGAGCAAATCCTTCTCGGCGACAATCCCGACCAGCCGGTCGTTCTCGTCAAGGACGGGAAGGCGGCGAATTTTCTCCCTCCTCATTATTTGCAGAGCCTCATGGATTGGGACATCAGGCCTTACGGTTATTGGGTGACGGCTCATTCGGTCACGAACCAGCATAAAGCACCTCCTTATCTTATGTCCAAAACCTTTATCCCTTCCTGGGAAACGGCCTCTTTCAGGGCTTCCTGGGACATTCCCGTTACTTTTATCGTCACGGTCCTGGTGGAGAGGTCTTCACCCCAGAATTGCCCCAAGCTTACGATGTTCCCCCCTCGGGAGGCTATGGCTTTGGTTATGGAAGCTAAGACCCCTTTCTTCTCCGGGACCAAGAGGGTTATGCGGACCCCTTCTTCCCTGGCGGCCATCATCTCGGTGAAGACCTTGAAAAGGTCCGATTCCGTGATTATCCCCACCAGTTCCCCATCCTTGGTCACAGGCAGCCCTCCGATTTTGTTATCGGCCATGAGGCGGGCGGCTTCTTCAATGGGCGCATTTTCGTCCACTGTGATGACGGGGGCTTTCATTATCTCCTTAACTTGGAGCTTGGAAAGAAAGTAGTGCATTTCTTGGATGGAGAGGGTCGTGGCCGGGGATGGGGATGCATAAAGTAGGTCTCTTTCGGTGACTATGCCCACAAGCTTCTTGCCCGCCATCACCGGGAGGCGACGAATCTTGTTTTCCCGCATTATCCGGAGGGCTTCTTGGACAGAGGTCTCCGGCGTTATGGTTATGACCGGCTTGCTCATCCTGTCTTTTACCAGCATGGACTACCTCCTTAAGAATTTTTAGCTGGCCAGAGCCGCGTCTACCACTGCCATGAGGGCTTTCTTGTCAAACGCCCTCATTTGGGTAGCTCCGTTGGGGCAGACCATAGCGCATATCCCACAGCCCCGGCAAAGCCCTTCATCAACCCTGGCCACTCTCGCTTCGTAATCCATAAACCTGGCCTTGTAAGGGCAGGCCAAAACGCAAAGCTCACAAGCACTGCAGAGCCTCTCATTTACCGTAGCGATGGTCTCAGGGAAGCCACGGAGTTGCTTGAGGTAGAGGGCGGCTTTGAAGGCGGCACCTCGGGCTTGGCCTATCACTTCCTCCATGAAGTGAGGCCCTTGCGCAAGCCCGCAGATGAATACCCCAGGCTCCGTTAGCTCAAGGGGACGCATCTTCGTGTGCTCTTCGGCGAAGAAGCCGAAATCATCAAGCTTGACCCCAAGCTTCTCCGCCAGCGAGGCATTATCGCTGGGCTCTATCCCCACGCTCAGGACCAAAAGGTCCACTTCCAGCTTTACCTCACCGGCAGTGGGCTCCTTCAGGCTGACCAAAAGCTTGTCTTCCCCAAGAGCTTCTACCTTGGGCTTGTTGTCCAAAGTGTAAGGGATGAAGATGACCCCCTTCTCCCGCGCTCTGGTGTAAAGCTCCTCGTAACGTCCAAAGGTGACGATGTCTCGGTAGAAGACGTAGATTTCAGTTTCGGGGTTGGCTTCTTTGAGGAGAAGGGCGTTTTTGACGGCGTTGTAACAGCATACCCGGCTGCAGTAGGGGTGCAAGTCGTCTCGGGAGCCTACGCATTGAATCATGGCGATGCGGCGGAAGGAAGGCGAGGATTCTTTCAGGAGCTTTTCCAGTTCAAGTTGGGTGAGGACACGGGGATGGGTTCCCTTGAGGTATTGCTGGGTGCCGGCTTCCCTGCCGCCGGTAGCCAATATTATTGCCCCGCAACGGATGGCTTCCCCTCCAGGAGATAGCTCCACAAGGTAGCCTCTTCCGTCCTTCTCAACCCTGGCTACCTCCGAGCCGAGGTGCAAGGTTATGAGTGGGTTGGATTTTACTCTCTCCACCAGGGTCTTGAGGGTTTTAGCGGGGTCAATCCCGTCCAACACTACCCTGGGAAGCTTGAGCAGCCCGCCCGGCTCCTCTTCTTTTTCAACCAAGTCCACCTTGTAGCCAAGCTCAGCCAGGGACAGGGCTGCGGTCATCCCGGCCAATCCAGCTCCTACAACCACTGCCCTCTCTTCCGGCGGGAACGAATCGGCGGAGATTTTGGCCAGAAGCCTGGGGTAAAGGTAGAAGAGCCTGGCCAATGCCATCCCCAAGAGGGCTTTAGCCTGCTGGGTTGCTCTGGCCTTGTCCCCTCTTAGCGGAGCCACGGCTTCTTCAAGGATTGGAACGACCTCGTAGGGGCCGAGGGTACCGAGTTTCTGGTGCACTTCCAAGGTTGGGCGCAGCCCGCAGGGCACAACTACTAAGCGGTTCACCCCCTCGGCCTTGGCCTTCTCCACAAGCTTGTCCCAGGCGTCAGAAGAAGGCTCCAACGCGTAGAACGAAGCCCCGTAGGCCGAATAGACAAAAGCCCTGAGGGCATCAATGTCCAGCTCGCTGCTCAATTCAGGGCAAGAGATGAAGAAAACCCCGGGCCGCGGCTCAGCATCAACGAGGTCAGGATAAGATGTGAGGATAGGGTAAGGCGAGGAGAAAGGCTGAGGAAGGAGGGAGCGAGCGTAGAAAGCGGCCGCAGCCGCATCTACAACCGTATCGGGTATATCCATTGGGCTGCGGGCTGCCCCAGTCACAAACACTCCTTCGCGGCTGGTCTTATGAGGCTCATCGGGCTTAGTCACCGGAAAGCCCCATTTGTCCAGCTCAATCCCCAGCTTCTCAAGCCCCTGTGGTGCTCCGAACCCAACGGCTAAGACCACAAGGTCAAAAGCCTCTTCCCGCAGGCTTCCGTCCTCGGCCACGTAACGGATTAGCAGGTCTTTCTCCGGGTGGCGCTCAACTACTGAGGAAACCATGCTCCGGATGTAGCGAACACCTGGAGTTTCCTGAACCCTGCGGATATACTGCTCGTAGACTTTGCCAATCGGCCTCAAATCCATGTAGAAGACGGAAACCTCCAGTCCGGGGTTGCGCCTCTTGGCCAAGTTAACCTGCTTAGCCGTATACATGCAGCAGACCGAAGAGCAGTAGCCCCTGCCTATGGCTGGGTCGCGGGAACCAATGCAATGGATGAAGGCTACTTTCCTGACGGGCTTGCCATCGGAAGGACGGAGAAGCTTTCCGTGAGTGGAGCCGGAGAAGCTGACCATTCGCTCAAACTCAAGGCTTGTGAGGACATTGGGGAAAACCCCGTAGCCGAACTCGGCTCTTTTAGCGGGGTCAAATGGCTCGTACCCCGCTGCCACTACCACCGAAGCAACGGAAAGTTCCGAGGTCTTAGGCTGCATGTTTAAATCAATGGCATCGGTAGGACAAACTTCAACGCATTTCCCGCAGCGGGTGCAGTAATCCATGTCAATTACGTAAGTTGGCGGGATACCCCTCAGATGCGGCTTGTAGATAGCTTTCTGTGGGGATAGCCTGCCTTCGTAAGGGTGAGGGCGTTCCTCAGGGCAGACTTCGGCACAGCGGTTGCAGAGGATACATTTTTCTTCGTAAACGTAGCGGGGCTTGTGGAGGATTTTAACGGTGAAAGCCCCAGCCTTGCCTTCCAAAGCCTCCACTTCGGCATAAGGGATGATGTGGATGTTGGGGTGGCGAGCGCTTTCAAAAGTTGGGCAGAAGCGCGGAGAGGGATATGGCTCAAGGTAACAAAGGCCGCAGGAATCGGTTGGGAAGGTGTAATCCAATAGGTGAAGGGAGCCACCTATGCTCGGCTCCTTGTCCACCAAGTAGACTTCAGCTCCTGTTTCAGCCAGAAGCAAAGCTGTCTCCATTCCGGCAATGCCGGCCCCGATAACGAGAACTTTGGCCTCCATGGTGCTACCCCCTATTTTGAAGATTTGTCTTACCTGGCAATTTCTTCCACCATGGCCAGGTACTGCAGAGGCGTGAAGTTCCGGACCCGCGAAGCCTTGTTCGGGCAGACTACTGCACATGCCCCGCAGCCCTGGCACAGTGCAACGTTAACCGTAGCGATGCCCTTCCAAGGGTGAAGGGCACGCGCTTCATAAGGGCAAGCTTCTATGCACAGGCCGCAACCAGAGCAAAGTTCCTCTACTACGTAGGCCACAGTGGGCTCTTGGATAAGCTCCCGCTGAGCGAAAAGGCCCAAGACCTTGGCTGCCGCCCCCGAAGCTTGCGCTATGGTTTCAGGGATATCCTTCGGGAACTGGGCTGCGCCAGCTATGAAAACCCCCGCCGTCAGGCTCTCCACCGGACGGAGTTTGGGGTGAGCTTCTTGGAAGAAACCAAAGGCGTCGGTAGCCACCCGGAGCCTCTTGGCCAGCTCCTCAGTTCCGGGCGAAGCTACCACCGCATTGGCCAGAACGGCCAAGTCCACCTCCGCCTCCACCGGCCTCCCCGAAAGTGTATCCACCCCTCGCACGAAAACCCTTCCCCCTTCCTCGTAAACCCTCGCCACCTTGCCGCGGATGTAAAGCACGCCGTAATCCATTATCGCCCTCTGGACGAATTCCTCATACTTTTTGCCCTGGGAGCGAATGTCTATGTAGAAAACCAAAGCCTGACCATCAGGCACCTTCTGTTTGAAGAGGGAGGCTTGCTTGGCGATATACATGCAGCATATCTTTGAGCAATAAGGCCGATGGCGCTGGGGGTCACGGGAGCCAGCGCACTGGACAAAGGCAACGCTCTTTACCTCCTTCCCATCGGAAGGGCGCTTCAGGCCATCCCTAAGCATCCTCTCAAATTCCAAAGCAGTGATTACATCCGGATAACGGCCTCCGCCATACTCGCCAAGAGCCTGGAGGGGATAGAGGTCAAAGCCTGTAGCCACCACTATTGCCCCAACGTCAAAAGCCTTCTCCCCAGAAGGGGTCTCCACCTTCACGATGAAATTCCCCACATATCCGCCAACCTCCTTCACCTCCGAGCGGGTCAGGACGGTAACGTTTGGATGCTCCATGACTGCCTTGATTTTCTCCTCCAGGAAACCGTCGGGGGCATTGAAGTTTATGTAAAGGCCTGAGAGGCGGCGGACCTTTCCCCCAAGCTCTTCCCCTTTTTCCACCAAAATTACCGGATACCCAGCATTGGCTATGTCCAAAGCGACGGTGAGGCCGGCTATTCCTCCACCTATGACCAGGGCTTTCTTGATGACTGGTATCCCCAGAGGGATGAGGGATTCGTCGTAGCGGACTTTCTCAATGATGGTGCGGATGACTTCAATGGCTTTGAGTGTAGCTTCTTCCGGGTAATTCTGGTGGGGCCAGCTGACTTGCTCCCGGATGTTAGCGATTTCAGTTCGGTAGGGGTTGACTCCGGCCGATGCAGCAGCCTTGCGGAAAGTAACCTCGTGCATGGAGGGCGAGCAGGCTGCCACTACAACCCCGTCCAGCTTGTGCTCCTTTATTGCCTGGCGGATAAGGTTTTGGCCTGGCTCGGAGCACATGTATTTGTAATCGGCAGCGAAGGCCACATCCGGCAACTTCTTTATCTCTTCCACTACCCGCTTCACATCAACGACGCCGGCGATGTTGAAGCCGCAGTGACAGACGAAAACTCCTATGCGAGCCATTTCCCTCAACTCCACTGTGAAAATAGCGATAAGACTTTCCCGGCTGCGCCGCTTGCCTGAGAGACCGTTTCCGGAATATCTTTAGGGCCGGTGCCGGCCCCGGCCAAGAATATCCCCGGGCGACCGCTTTCCAAAGGTGCAAAATTCCTATCTTCCTCCTCAAGGAAACCATGCTCGTCCAGCCTTAGGCCCAGCTTCTCCGCCAAAGCCCTGGTTTCCGGCCGAGGAACCATCGCCACCGCCAGAACTACCAAGTCCGCCGCTATTTCTACCTGCCTCCCTGAAAGGGTATCTACCCCCCGCACAACCACTTTCCCATCCTCCTGGTAGAGGCGGGCTACTTTCCCCCGGATGTAGAGCACACGGTCCTCTGTTACAGCCCTGTGGATGAATTCCTCATAGCCTTTCCCGGCCGAGCGGATGTCAATGTAAAAAATGATGGCCTGGCCATCGTGGACGCGATGTTTGTAAAGCATGGCGTGCTTAGCAGTGTACATGCAGCAGATTTTGGAACAGTAAGGCATGTAGCGTTCGGGGTCACGGGAGCCGGCGCATTGGACAAAGACCACTACTTTGGGTTCTTTGCCGTCGGAGGGCCGCAGGATTTTCCCTGCCGTCGGGCCTGAGGCCGAAAGGAGCCTTTCAAAGGCCAAAGAATCTATCACATCAGGGATAGTGCCAGCACCGTATTCCCCAAGTTCGGTTAGAGGCAATAGCTCATAACCGGTGGCAACGATTACCGCCCCGACCTCTTCCTCAAAAATCCTTTCCTTCTGGTTGTAATCAATGGCACCAACGGGGCAAAATCGCTCGCAAACCCGGCATTTTCCTTGGGTAAAATACAGGCAATTTTCGGGGTCTATGACCGGCTTGTTGGGCACAGCTTGGGGAGAAAGGGTATAGATGGCCTTGCGCTTCCCTATGCCCCTTTCAAAATCGGTTGAAATTACCCTCTTGGGGCATTTCTCCTGGCAAACTCCGCAACCGGTGCATATATCCCAATTCACATAAGATGGGTAGCGGCGGATTCGGACCCGGAAATTGCCTACTTCGCCTTCAAGCGATTCCACTTCGGAATAGGTGTAAAGCTTGATTTTCTCGTGGCGGCCTACTTCCACCGTGCGGGGGGTAAGGATGCATTGGGAACAGTCAAGGGTGGGGAAAGTCTCGGAGAGCTGGAGCATGTGCCCCCCGATGGAAGGAAGCCTCTCCACCACAACGACCTCATAGCCGGCGTTAGCTATGTCCAATGCCGCCTGAATCCCCGCTATTCCGGCGCCGATTACCAATGCTCGCTTGATGGGCATGGTTCAACCCCACGCACATGATGCCTTCTTGCCCACAACTTTCGCACTCCACTTGCAAAGTGGTGTGCTCAATCCCAAATTTTGAAGCCAGGGAGTGTTTTACCTCCTCCATGATTTTCTGAGCCTGACTCAGGGCTTGGTCGGCCAGGACTATGTGAGCGCTGAGAGCGGTGTAGTTAGGGCCTATGGTCCAGATATGTAAGTCATGAACCCCATGCACTCCCGGCACTTGAAGTATTGCCTCGGCCACTTTAGAAGCGTTCAACCCCGCCGGTATCCCTTCAAGGAGTATATGCGTAGCTTCTCGCAGCACTCGCCCTGCTCCCACCAAGATGACTATTCCGATTAATGCGCCAATGAGCGGGTCAACCCAGAACCATCCAGTCCAGAGCATGACCAGACCCCCAGCAATTACGCCTACTGAAGACAAAGCATCGCCCAGGACGTGGAGGAAGGCACTGCGCACATTGAGGTCACCGTGGTCATGCTCACGGAGCAAGATAGCAGCCAGAAGGTTTGCGCCCAACCCCACCGTTGCCACCAAGAGCATGGGACCAGCCAGCACAACTTCAGGGTTCCGGAGCCGTTCCCAAGCCTCGCGCAAGATTCCGAAAACCACCAGGAGCAAGGTTGCGCCGTTAGCCAGGGCTGCCAGGACTTGGATGCGGTGGAAGCCATAGGTATGGCGGTCATCTGGAGGTAGGGAGGCAAGCCTGAGAGCCAAATAGCTCATCCCTAAAGCCAGGAAATCCAGGAAAACGTGGGAAGCATCGGAGAGCAAAGCCAAGCTGCGAGTCCAGAAGCCTCCGGCAATCTCAACCGTCAGAATTAAGCCAGTTAAAACGAGCGCCCATAAAAGGCGCTGCTTAGCGTAGTTCATCCTACCTCCTGGTCAAGCAACCCCTTGGCTTTCAACAGGGGCTTCGGGTCTACGTAATGCTTCTCCAACTCGTAGCGGGTGGGGTCAAGGCCCAAAGCTATGGCCAGAAGCTGGGTGAAATAGAGGACGGGCAATGGCCTAAAACCCCCCTTCTTCACTACCAAATCCCTCTGCCAGCGGTCCAGATTGAACTGGCACAATGGGCAATTAGTTACAAGGACCTCTGCTCCCGCCCGGTAAGCGGAGGAAATTATCCGGTAGCTCATTTCCATGGCCAATTCAGGCTTTATAGCCACGAGGTAATTGCCGCAGCACTCTACCTTTCCCCCCCACAGGACCGGCTCAGCTCCCAGGGAAGCCATGAGCTCATCCAAAGCATGGGGATTTTCTGGGTCATCGTAGGCCACTTCAGCCGGGGGACGGAGGACCATGCACCCATAATAGCAGGCCACTTTAAGCCCCGAAAGGCTCTTTTGAACCTTGGCCTTCACCTCCTCAAAGCCGACTTCATCCCTGAGGATTTGGAGCACATCCATTACTTCAACTTGCCCTTGGTAGTCGGCCTCTATGAAGTAGTTGAGCCTCTCCCTCCTATCGCGGTCCAAGCGTATAACCCGATTGGTCCTCTTGAGGACGTTGTAACAAGTAGTGCAAGCGGTAGCGAGCTTATCCCCCTGAGCTGAGGCAGCCACTAACACCCTTGCCGGCCCGGCCAAGTCCAGGACATTGTCCACCAAGAGGGGGAAGGAAGCCCCGCAGCAATTCCAATCCGGGAGCTCTTCAAGCTCAACTCCCAAGGCAGCCAGAGCCTCACGAACCGAGCGGTCAAACCCTTTGCCTTTGGTGTTAAGGGTGCATCCGGGGAAATAGCTGACCTTCACAAGGCCTCCTTTAGAGCGTATATTTCCTGAAGCCTGCAATTATTGCCTGCTGGGGGAAAGACTCCAAATCCTTTTCGGGAATCTGGTTGTGCTTGAGGACCTCCCCACTTCTCTCCATAGCCAGCTCGCGAAGGGCCTCCATAATCCTTGACAAGTCCACCCCTTTCGGGCAGCGGGCGTAACAAGCCTGGCATGCTACGCAAAACCAAATAGTAGCCGATTGGAGGACTTCCTCCACCTGGCCGAGCTGGAGGAGGCGTATAACCTGGCTTGGGAGGAGGTCCATAGCGAAAGCGGCGGGGCACCCAGCAGAGCACTCTCCGCACTGGTAACAGGCCAAGAGGTCTTGCCCGCTTAATTCCTCAACCCTCCTGGCCAAGGGGTTAAGGAAGAACTTCTCCAGTGAAATCACCGTTCCCATACCCATCACCCTTTTCAGAGGCTACCAAATATTACATCAAGTTGAGATTTTTGTCAATACCCTTCCGGGCGAGAGGTGCGTCCCGATTTCTGACGTCATTGCGAGCGAAGCGCAACTTGCGCTGCCTTGGAATGACAAATTGGGGAACAGAATGCAGCCTCCTGCAAACCCCGCCACGAGTGGAACCCAAACCCCCGGCAAACCCTCAGCCTACGAGGATGGGCAAAAGGGGGTCCAGGGGGCGAAGCCCCCCTGGCGGGGGGCGCTTACAAGTGTAGGTTTTTAAGTTGCTGGCAAATCGGAAAAGGAAGGCCAGGGGTGAGGATAGAAGTGCCCTAAAGGTAAGGGAAGCCCACTCAGCAAAGCAGCTCTCTTTTCCCCCTTTTTAGCTGAGGCTTCCCTGTAAAAGTCACGTAAGCGCTCCCGCAAGGCATTTTCTTTGACACCTAAAGGCTTGGCCAGGAAGCAAGAGAGGGCTATAACCATGCCCAAGCTCCATAGGGCAAGGACAAAAGCTTGAGGTTTAGATAGGTGAGGCATGTGTTGAGCAACGGTTTCATACCACTGCTTTAGTGATTCCTTGATACCACTAATGGCCCATTCGCCAAATTCATACCGCTCAAAAACCTACACTTATAAAAAGGCCAACCCCCTACTAGGGGGCTTTGCCCTCCTGGACCCCCTTTAGGGTGAGGTCCTGCCAACGGTAAAGCCCTACTTCTTTATCCCAAGCGCCAGGGATATCCAAGACCCGCTCATCCCGGTAAATGCGGCCTGGGACCCAAGAGGAGGTTCCCATTTTCGTAAGCCAGAAGGGAGAGCCATCGTTCTGAGCTATCCTATTCCCCCTCTCGTCCAGGACATGGATAAAGACCGAGTAATCTTCGGGGATTGAGCCCAAGGCTTGCCAGTAAAGGGTGAGGCGGAGGGCTCTTCCAGGCTTCAAGTCGTACCCTTTGAGGGCAATTATCCCGCCGAAATTGGCTTCAGCAGGCCATTCTGGGGAAAGGCCCCCTGCACCGGTTGGTTCGTAAGGGCATCGCTCGGGCAGGGTAAAGCGAGAGAGAAAAACTGAGCTACGCCTGAAAGCCGCAACTTGGACCAGGGTATCCCCATACAAGAGCACAATTGGGCCATTGGTCTTGAAACCTTTGACCCTCCAATCTCCCCCAGCCGAAACCTTCAAAGCTACCACGAAGTATTGGCCGAGGTCCCAGGGTATAGTGTCCACTTTTACGGTCTCGCCAGCTTTCCACCGATGGGGAGGGTACCAAATTAGCGTTGGAAGAGGATGAAGAGGTGTTCCAGCAAATGGCTCCCCGTCCTCATTTAAAAAGGGAGAGCTTGATTTCAAGGCCTTCGGGCAGCGGGGCCAAGGGTTGCCACTAAGTCCGCACGAACAGGAGCTTGCCCTCTTTGTATCGGACTAAATCCAAACCTTTGAAAAGCAATTTGCCTTCAAAAATTAACCTCAACGGGGTAAGAGGGTTGAGGGTTTGCTGCTCGGGCAAAGTCAAAGAATTCATCTGGAAGTTCTCTCTTGCCCTCGCCCTTACGGAGCAGAATGTAGCCATCAGAAGCCTCCACTATCCCAAACCCGCTTTCCATCAGCTCGCAGAATTTCTTGTGGAAATCAACAGGGTGCATGAATGTAAAGGTTTGCTTTGCATAGTTTAGCACAATGAAGCTGAAGGCGCAAACGGCATAGATTAGGCTTGGAGTTATGAGGAAAATTCCCATTTTATCCCATACCAACAAGAAAGGAGCAAGGAGGAAGAATAGGGGTGTGAAATGGTAAGCTAAGAAGGAGCCTTCAGTCAGGTGAAATGGGTAGCCGTGGAGGGTGGACCAGACGGCTTGGTGGTTGATTCCCAGGTCAAGCTTAGCCGTTTGGAAAGACCAGTGCCTGGCGATGGATAAGGTAGCCGAGGGTTAAAGTGTAAAGAGTTATCAAAAGGGAAAGGGTGAGGATGGGGAAAATCCTTTTCATCCCGTCCATCCCACCACGAAAGCGATGGCCAGAGCTCGGGAGTGGGCTAAGCTTAGGCTCCATCCCTTTACCCCAAGCTCTTGGGCTTTAGCCAGCGCTTTTCCGTGGAGCCTCAAGCAGGGTTTGCCGGAGTCATCCCCGAGGATTTCCATCTCCCTCCAGCTTATCGGCCCTATGCCCGTTCCGAGGGCTTTGGCAACTGCTTCTTTGGCGGCAAATCGGGCGGCAAGGCAGGAAATTCGGCCCCCGCAAAGCCTTAGTTCTTCTGGGGTAAAAACTTTGGTTTTGAATCTTTCCCCCCAACGCCGGCAAGCTCTTTTTACCCGCTCTATCTCTACTAAATCAACTCCCACCAGAAGTACCTGCTCCGTCAAACCCCCTCCCTATCCCACGGTATATGAAGCCTAAAGCCCTCATCTTTTCGGGGTCGTAGATGTTGCGCCCGTCCATAAGGATGGGTTTGCGCATCAGGTTTTTTATGCGCTCCATGTCCAGCTGCTTGAATTCGTTCCATTCGGTGACCAGGATGAGGGCATCGGCGCCTTCGGCTACTTGGTAGGGGTCTTCTTTGAATTCTACCCCGTTGAGGATGGCTTTGGCGTTCTCCATGGCTGCGGGGTCATAGGCTTTTACCTTGGCCCCTTCGTGCTGGAGCATGTGGATTATTTCTACGGAAGGGGCTTCACGCATATCATCGGTGTTGGGTTTGAAGGCAAGGCCGAGGATTCCGATTACTTTGTTCCGGAGGCTTCCTCCCAGGAGGCTTCGGAGTTTGTGGACAAGCCTGCGGCGCTGGTCCTGATTTATCTCAATGACGGAGCGCAGAAGTTGAGGGTGGCAGCCGTGGGTAGCAGCCATGTAGGCCAAGGCCCTTACGTCCTTGGGGAAGCAGCTTCCTCCCCAGCCAATCCCAGCTCCAAGGAATTCTGGGCCTATCCGGTGGTCAAGTCCCATTCCCCAAGCCACAACTTTTACGTCGGCCCCGAGGGCTTCGCAGATGTTGGCGATTTCGTTTATGAATGATATTTTGGTGGCTAAGAAGGCGTTAGAGGCATACTTTATCATTTCAGCGGTGCGCAAATCGGTTATGATTACCGGCGCTTGGAGGGGGGCATAGAGTTCGGCGACTTTTTCGGCAGCCTCGCGGCTGGTTGAGCCTAAAACTATGCGGTCGGGGTTCATGAAGTCGTGGACGGCAGAGCCTTCGCGCAAGAATTCGGGGTTGGAGACGACCCAGAAAGGAATTGAGGGGTTGGCCATGTTCTCCCGGATTATTTCCGCTACAATATCCCCGGTCCCGATAGGGACGGTGCTTTTGTTCACGACTATCACCGGGTGGTCCAGGTGTTTGGCTATTTCTTTGGCTGCAGCCTCTACATAGGAGAGGTCTGCTTCCCCCTCGCTGCCTTCCGGGGTATTGACGGCGATGAAGATGAACTCGGCGTTCTTGAGGGCTTCGGCGTAGGAAGTGGTGAAGAAGATACGGCCGGCTTTGAGGTTCCGGCGGACTATTTCTTCAAGGCCTGGCTCAAAGAATGGGACTTTGCCCATTTTAAGGCTTTCAATTTTGGCCTCGTTCACATCTACGCACCAGACTCTGTTACCGAGGTCGGCAAAGCAGGCTCCGGTGACGAGGCCGACGTATCCAGCTCCGATGACTGCTATCTCCTTCATCTATTCACCTCCTACATCCTCAACCTTGGGTCAAGGGCATCCCGGAGGCCATCCCCCAGGAGGTTGAATCCCAGAACGCTTAGCATTATAGCAAGTCCGGGGAATATGACAACGTGGGGGGCAGTAAAGACGGAGCCTCTCCCTTGGCCAAGCATTGCCCCCCATTCAGGCGTAGGGGGTTGAGCACCGAGGCCAAGGAAGCTCAAGCCGGCGGCATCAAGGATAGCGGTGGCTATTCCCAGTGTTCCCTGGACTATGATTGGGGTGAGGCAATTAGGCATTATGTGGCGGAAGAGGATGCGGCTTGATGAGCATCCTATGGCCCTGGCAGCTAAGGTGTAATCCATCTCCTTGGCGGCCAGAACTGAGGCTCTGACAATCCGGGCATAGGCGGGAATTGAGACGAAAGCGATGGCGTAGAGCATGTTCAGAAGTCCAGGGCCGAGTATAGCCACTATGGCTATGGCCAGAAGGAGGCTTGGGAAAGCCAGCATTATATCCATAATCCGCATGACCAAGTTATCAATCCAGCCCCCGGCGTACCCTGAGACTGCTCCAATCAATGTTCCGGCAATTATGGCCAGGGAAACGGAGGCTACCCCAACGTAAAGGGATACCCTTGCTCCGTAAATCACCCGGCTTAGTAAGTCCCTACCTACTTCATCTAAGCCGAAGGGGTGTTCCCAAGAAGGAGGTTCCCGGCGCCTCGTGACATCCTGGGCGATTGGGTCATAAGGTGCAATCCAAGGGGCGAACAGGGCACAGAAGACAAAGAGCCCCAGAATAACCATGCCAATTATAGCCAATTTGTTGCGGAAGAGTCGCCTTAAGGCATCCCGGAAGAGCGTTGTTTGAGCTGGCAGCCTCCTTTCCACTTTCTCCACCTCCTTATTCGTACCTTATGCGGGGGTCAAGGTAAGCGTAAGAAATGTCTACTGCCAAGTTTATGAAGACGAAGAGGACAGCGATTACCAGAACACTCCCCTGGACCGCTGGATAATCTCGGGCCAGGATGCGGTCCACAACGAGCCTGCCCATCCCTGGCCAGGAGAAGATGGTTTCAGTGAGGATTGCTCCGGCCAGAAGGTAACCGAGCTCAAGGCCTATGACCGTTATCACGGGTAGGAATGCATTTTTGAGGGCATGGCGGAAGATTACGGCCCTTTCCCTGAGACCTTTAGCTCTGGCTGTCCGGATGTAATCCTGGTGCAGGACTTCCAAAAGGCTTGAGCGAGTCATCCTGGCGATTATGGACATGGGTATAGTGCCGAGGGCGATGGAGGGTAGGATGAGGTGTTTTAGGCAATCCACCAAGGCCACCCAGTTCCCGGTCACAAGGCTGTTGAGGATGTAGAAGTTGGATAAGAAGTTAAGGAGCCACATTACTTTCTCGCCCATAGGCCCGGTTAGGTGGATGTTGTACACTTCGGGTATGGTAGGCATCGGGATGCCGGGGGTTATGCGTCCGGATGGGGGAAGCCATTTGAGCTTGAAGCCAAAGATGTACATGAGGATTAGGCCGAGCCAGAATACGGGCATTGATACTCCGATGAGGGCCCCCACCATTGTGATAAGGTCAAACAGGGAATTGTGGTAGTAGGCGGCGATTATCCCCGCGGTTATCCCGAAGAGGCAGGCTACGAACATTGCTCCCAAGGTCAATTCTACAGTAGCCGGGAGCCTCTGAGCCAGCTCTGTAGTTACAAGCTCATTGGTGCGGATGGCCCTCCCAAGGTCGCCGCGGATTATCCTTCCCAGGTAGCGGATGTACTGGATTGGGAGGGGGTCATCAAGGCCCATCCTCTTGCGGAACTCGGCTACTTGCTCAGCAGTAGCGTGCTCCCCTAACATGACCCTGGCCGGGTCACCGGGGATGAAACGCAAGAGGGAAAAGGTCACAATGGATATGCCGATAAGGACGGGTATAAGCATCACTAAACGTTGGGCTATGTAACGTATCATAGGCTCTCCCTCTAACAAAAAGCCTGCAGTGGGGGGGTCAAGCCCTCCACTGCAGGCTATATTCCTATTACCCTCCGGCCTTACTCTCCCTTGAAGCCACCGAAGAAGTAGGACCAGTAGAAGAAGTCACCGGTGTGACCCTTGTGGTAGGGGTTGGCCTTGTCCCACCAGCGTTCAAAGTTGAAGATGACGGCATCGGCATTGAAGTCGGTGCCATCGTGGAACTTTACACCCTTGCGGAGGTAGAAGGTCCACTCCAGGCCGTCGGGTGAGACTTCCCACCGCTCGGCGAGGCCGGGGACAACCTCGGTGGTTCCGGGCTTGAAGGCCACAAGCTGCTCAAACACCTGCTTGCAGACCCAGAAGGATTCGCCGTCGGTTTCGTCGGCGCAGTCCAGGCCCACCGAGTCTCCGCTGCGGGCATAGATGAGGGTGTCCTTGCCCGGAGCTTCCACCAGCCAGAGGGCCTCATTGCTGAATGGGTCGGGGTAGATGCCCTTCCATTCTTTCCGGTAAGCGATGGCGGAGCTGTTGTGGACAATCGGGATGGCGATGGCCTTTTCAAAGATGAACCTGTTGGCCTCATCGTAATACTTCTGGCGTTCGGCGGGGTCAAGGGTTGAGGCTCCCTTGTCCAGCAAGCTCAGGAGCTCGGGGAAGTCCTTGGGGTCGCCGAAGCTCTTATCGGCGCCTTTTCCGAAGAAGACGTCAAGGAAGTTTGTGGCATCGGCGTAGTCGGCCATCCACCCCAACATGAAGAGGTCGGCCTCTCCAGCGGCCACCTTGTCCAAGTAAGTACCCCAGTCGTAGGTCACGATTTTAGCCTTGATTCCCACGGCTTTGAGCTGGGCCTGGATTGCCTCCCCGATCTTGTCGGGAACCGGGTAATAACCGCGAGAGACAGGCATGACCCAGAGGGTGGTCTCAAAGCCATTGGGGTAGCCGGCCTCGGCCAGGAGCTTCTTGGCCTTTTCGGGGTCATACTCAAAGGTTGGCACATCCTTGGAGTGGCCGAAGATTCCGGGTGGGATGAACTGGGTGGCCACTTCAGCCGTGGGCGGGTAGAAGGATTCCACAATGGCTTTCTTGTTGATAGCGTAGCCTATGGCCTGGCGGACGCGGACGTCGTCAAATGGCTTGTGGGCCCGGTTTATCCCCAGGTAGCCAATGTTGAACTTGGGCCGGAAGAAGACCTGGAGGTTCGGATCTTTCTGAGCTACTGGGATATCATCGGGGGCCATGTTGTCAATGCCGTCCACAGTTCCGGCCTGGAGCTCAAGGAAGCGTGCGGTGGCCTCTTTTATAACCCTGAAGACAATCGTCTTGGTCTTGGCCTTTTCGCCCCAGTAGCCATCAAAGCGCTCCAGGACGATTCGGTCCTCGGGCTTCCACTCCACGAACTTGTAGGGGCCGGTGCCCACCGGGTTCTTGAAGAGGTCGCCGCCTCCACCGAACTTCTTTATGTTTGCAGGGCTGGCAATTCCGAAGGCGTTGAAGGCCATCTTCTGGAGGAAGGCTGCATCCATTCGGTTCAGGTAGAACTTGACGGTGTAATCATCTATTTTCTCAATGTAGCGGAAGAGGCTCTTAGCCTCTGGGTTCGGTGGAGGGACAGCAGGCTTGGGTGTTGGGGTAGGGGGCATGGGCGTGGGAGTGGGCGGGACAGGTGTAGGGGTAGGAGGCACTGGCGTCGGCGTAGGGGTTGGGGTAGCACAGCTGGCCAGCATTGCTAAAGCCAGTGCCACCACCACTGCAAAGCTTAGCAACCTGTAGCCCTTCATTTTTACCTCCTTACGTTTATTTTAAAGCGAGCAATCGCCCGCTTTACTTTGCTCCGTACCACTTCTTCATTAGCTCATCCAGGATGCCCTTCTCTTTTACGGCCTTAAGCCCCTTGTTGATGAGGTCCAGCAGTTCCTTGTTGCCCTTCTTGACCACGATGCCGTAGTATTCCTCGGTGAAGGGCTGGCCTACCCACTTAAGCTTATCCGGATATTTGGCAACAAAGGCCATGACCAAGGGGCTATCGGCCACTACGGCGTCAATGCGGCCTTGCATCAGGTCCATGAAGGCCAGGTCAACGGTATCGTATTCCTTAAGTTTGGCCCCTTCAATCTTCTGGATCTCAAAGGCTCCAGTGGTGCCGATTTGAGCTCCGGCCACCTTGCCTTTGAGGTCAGCCGGACCCTTTATGTCCTGGTTATCAATGCGGACGGCTATGAGCTGGCCAGCGTTAAAGTAGGGGTCGGAGAAGTCATATTTCTGTTTGCGCTCATCGGTTATAGTTACGGAGGAGATGATAGCGTCGTATTCTCCGGCTTCAAGGCCGGCGAAGATTCCGTCCCAGGCTACGTTCTTGAATTCCACCTCCAGGCCCACCTCTTTGGCTATGGCTTTCATGAGGTCAATATCAAAGCCCACGATTTCCTTGGTTTTCTCATCTACAAACTCTGCCGGTGGCCAAGTGGCATCGGTGGCTACTACGATTTTCTTAGGGGCTGGTGTAGGGGTAGGTGGAACAGGTGTTGGCGTAGGTGTGGGGGGAACGGGGGTTGGTGTAGGCGGGACAGGCGTTGGTGTAGGGGCTGGGGTAGCACAAGCTGCTAAAAAGAAAACCAAAATTGTAAGGGGCAAAGCCCAGCGCTTTAAGCATCCCATTTCTCACCTCCTTAGGGAAGTGTTGGAAATATTATAGCGCAAAGGGAGAGGAGAGGCAAATTGCCGATTGTGCTGGGGAGCCCATGGCTTCCCCAGTCCAGGGGGGCGGAGCCCCCTGGCAGGGGGTTTGGGGGATGTGCCCCCTTTCCGACCTAACCCCCTGGCCCCCTTCCCTGCGAGGGAAGGGGGAAAATTTGGCGAGGTTCTCCCCACGAGTGGGACCCCAAAACGCTGGCGAACTCTGAGCCCACGGGGGTGGGCAAGGGGGTCCAGGGGGCGCAAGCCCCCTGGCGGGGGGCGTGGGGGGTGTCCCCCCACGAAATCAAAAGAGGGAGCGAGGTGCCCACATTAGCAAACCCGCCACGAGTGGGACCCAATACGCCGGCAAACCCTCAGCCCACGGGGGTGGGCAAGGGGGTCCAGGGGGCACAGCCCCCTGGCAGGGGGCGTGGGGGATGTGCCCCCTTTCCGACCTAACCCCCTGACCCCCTTCCCTGCGAGGGAAGGGGGAAAATTTGGCGAGGTTCTCCGCGCGAGTGGGACCCCAAAACGCTGGCGAACTCTGAGCCCACGAGGGTGGGCAAGGGGGTCCAGGGGGCGCAAGCCCCCTGGCGGGGGGTTTGGGGGGTGTCCCCCCAAGAAATCAAAAGAGGGAGCGAGGCGCCCACATTAGCAAACCCGCCAAGAGTGGGACCCAAAACGCTGGCAAACCCTCAGCCAACGGGGGTGGGCAAGGGGGTCCAGGGGGCGCAAGCCCCCTGGCGGGGGGCGTGGGGGGGGTCCCCCCACGAAATCAAAAGAGGGAGCGAGGCGCCCACATTAGCAAACCCGCCACGAGTGGGACCCAAAACGCTGGTAAACCCTCAGCCAACGGGGGTGGGCAAAGGGGGTCCAGGGGGCGCAAGCCCCCTGGCGGGGGGCGTGGGGGGTGTCCCCCCACGAAATCAAAAGAGGGAGCGAGGCGCCCACATTAGCAAACCCGCCACGAGTGGGACCCAAAACGCCGGCAAACCCTCAGCCCACGAGGGTGGGCAAGGGGGTCCAGGGGGCACAGCCCCCTGGCAGGGGGTTTGGGGGGTGTGCCCCCAAAAACCAAAAGAGGGGGCGAGTCGCCCACTCCTACCAACCCTGCCACGAGTGGGACCCAATACGTTGGCAAACTCTAAGCTAACGGGGGTGGGCAAATGGGAGGCTTACAGTTCTGGGATGCAGTTGTAGGGTAAAGCTTACTTCTGGTAAAATCCAAGGCGAAATAAGCCTGCGGGGGTGATTCATGCTCTTTGCTTTGAAGTGGTGGCTTGCGTTGAGTTTCACGGGCCTTCTGGCTTTGCCTCTGGCCCGCCGCCTATTCTCCTCACTCCCCGGGGAAGGCTTCCCCTTCGCCAGACCATTCGGGCTATTGCTGGCTTCTTACGCCTTCTGGCTCGGCTGCTCTTTGGGGCTAATCCAAAACAGCTTGGGAGGAATCGCCGTTGCCCTGGCCTTGCTCGGCCTTGCCTCCTGGAAGCTGGGCCTGAAGGATTTAAAGGCCTTCTGGGCCAGGGAACGTCAGCTTATCCTGGCTACGGAACTGATTCATGCCTTCGCTTTCGCCTCTTTCACCCTTTTCAAAGCTTTCCGCCCCGAAATTTCCGGAACCGAAAAGCCTATGGAGCTGGCTTTCCTCAACGCTATCCTGAGGAGCCAGTCTTTCCCTCCCCATGACCCCTGGCTTTCCGGCTTCGCCATAAGCTACTACTACTTCGGCTACGTAATGGTAGCCTTCTTGGCTAAGTGGACGGCCACCCCCTCAGGCGTAGCTTTTAACCTCGCAATAGCTTCGCTATTTGCCCTTACGGTCACAGGCGCTTTTGGGGTAGTTTACGCGCTGGTAAAAAGGGAAGAAATCTCCTTCCATCAGGCAGCTCGCTGGGCTATTCTGGGCGCTGTGCTGGTGGCCATCATCGGCAATCAGGAAGGCTTCCTTGAGCTACTCCATTGCAAAGGGGTTGGTTCGCCTTCTTTCTGGGAATGGGTTGACGTGAAAGGTCTGGCCCAAGCCCCCTCCTGCCCTTCATCCATCCACCCCGTGGACTTCTGGTGGTGGTGGAGGGCATCCAGGGTCATACACGACCGTAACCTCTTGGGGCAGGACCAGGAAGTGATTGACGAATTTCCTTTCTTCAGTTTCCTTTTGGGCGACCTTCACCCTCACGTCTTAGCCCTGCCCTTCGCTATCATGGCCATAGCTCTGGCTTTAAGCGCATTCTATTCCCCCGACTTGGCCTCATCCTGGCCCAACTTTTTCCTCTATAGCCTAGCCTTGGGAGGGCTCGCTTTCCTGAACACTTGGGATTTCCCCATCTACTTGGCCTTAACAGGGACGGCAGCCGTGCTGGGTCTATCCGCCGGCAAAGGTGAAATTACTTGGGGGAAGGTCCTAAAGCTCGCCTTATCTTGGGGAACCTTAGGGGTGGCTCTGTACCTGCCTTTCTACATCGGTTTCCGCTCCCAGGCCGGGGGAATTTTGCCCGTGCTCTTCAACTCCACGAAAGTCCACCAGTATTTCATCATGTTTGCCCCTTTCTTGCTGGCCGGACCAGTCCTCCTCTTCCCGCTGCGCCTCCCTCGGACTGAGTTCGCTTTGATAGGGGTGGCCATCTTCTTGGCCCTCCTCTGCTCCCTAATCCACCGCCCCCTCCCCGCCATCCTCATACCCACGATAATCCTGGCCTTGCTTTCCCTTCCGAAGAAAGAAGGGCCATCGGCTTTCGCCTTACTCCTCTGGCTTGCAGGCCTCTCCCTCACATTGGCCGTAGAGTTCGTCTACATAAGGGATTCCTTCGGCACCAGGATGAACACCGTGTTCAAGTTCTACTACCAGGCCTGGGTCATGATGGGGCTGGCCTCGGCCTTCGCTTTATACAAACTTTCGGCACCGGGGCTTATTAGAACCTTGTGGAGAAGCCTCGTGCTCTTGACCATATTCACCGGCCTCTATTACCCCCTGGCTTCTTCGTTAACGAGGACCCTTGCCGAAGGGAGGGATATCCTCACCCTTGACGGAACTGCTTACCTGGCCCGCACTAACCCGGCCGATTACGAAGCCATTTCTTGGCTCAACAAAAACGTCGTAGGTGCGCCCGTTATCCTGGAAGCTACAGGCGGCTCCTACACTTACTACGGCCGCGTGGCCACCCATACCGGCCTTCCTACCGTTTTAGGCTGGGATTTCCACGAACTACAGTGGCGCGGTTCCTACGAGGAGCCAGCACGACGCAAGCCCGACATCTCCAGGATTTACACTTCCCTTGACCCCGAAGAGGCGCGAGCGATCGCTGAAAAATACAACATCCGCTACATCTACATTGGCCCTCTTGAGCGAGAGACCTATGGCCTGACCCCGGAGATGGAGGGGAAATTCGCCCGTTTTGCAACCTTGGTGTATGATAAAGGCGAAGTGAAAATTTTCGCCTGCGAGAGGTAGAGCTTAGTGCAAGAGAAGGACCTTCAGACCCTTGAGTTCTTCAAAATCTTGGAGAAGCTGGCCTACTACACGTCCTTTGAAGGAGGCCGCGAGCTTGCCCTTTCCCTGCGCCCTTCCCCCGATGAGAAAGAAGTAGAGCTCAGGCTTCGGGAAACGGCCGAGGCCATCTCCCTCCTCAAGGAGAAAGCCGATATCTCCTTGGCCGGAGCGGTAGAAATCCGCCCTCTCCTGGAAAAGGCTTCAAAGTTCCAAATCCTTCTGCCTCAGGAACTGTTGGCCGTAAAGAGCACTATCCTGGCCGCCTCCCGCCTGAGGCGGGCCATGACTCGCTACGCCGAAAAAGCCCCACTGCTTTCGGCGAAGGCCAAGGGCATGGAGGATTACACTTGGCTGGCACGCGAAATCGGGCAGGCCATAAACGACCAAGGCGATGTCTTGGACGATGCCTCCCCCGAGCTCAAGCGCTTGCGCCAGGAGCTCAGGCAAACTCGCGATAACCTCTTGAACCGCCTGCAGGAAATCCTCTCATCCCCTGCCCTTGCTCACTTCATCCAAGAGCCAATCATAACTGAACGCCACGGGCGCTACGTGATACCTGTGAAAGCCCAATTCAAAAACCGCATCCCCGGCCTCGTCCACGATATCTCCGCCAGCGGAGTTACGGTCTTCATAGAGCCTCTGGAAGTGGTGGAACTGGGGAACCAGCTCAGGGAACTGCAACTCCTGGAGGAGGAAGAAATCCGCAGGATTTTAGCCCGCTTCACCCGCATCCTGGCCGAGGAAGAGCCATACCTCCGGCGCACGGTGGAAATCATGGCCGAAATTGACCTGGCCTTGGCCAAAGCCCACTACGCTTTAGCCACCAACTCCGTCATCCCCAAACTGGTCCCGTGGAAAGGCCCTTTCCTTAAAGATTCCTTCGTGCACCCAGGCTCAACCTTATCCCTGAAAAAAGCCCGCCACCCCCTCCTGGACCCCCGCAGAGTCGTGCCCGTAGACATCTACATAACCGATGACTACTTCATCCTGGTGATAACCGGCCCCAACACCGGCGGGAAGACCGTGACTCTGAAGACGGCAGGCCTTCTGGCGCTAATGGCCCAAGCGGGACTTGCCATCCCAGCTCAAGAGGGCTCATCCCTCTCCGTCTTCCAAGGGATATATGCCGACATCGGAGATGAGCAGTCCATAGAGCAAAGCCTCTCTACCTTCTCCTCCCACATGGGTAACATAGTGCGGATTCTGAACCTGGCCGATTCCCGCTCCTTGGTGATACTGGATGAGCTTGGGGCAGGGACTGACCCTGTGGAAGGGGCAGCTTTGGCCAGGGCCATCCTTGCCCACCTCAGGGGAAGGAGCATCACTACTTTGGTCGCCACCCACATTTCCGAGCTCAAAGCCTATGCCTATGCTACCCCAGGAGTAGAAAACGCCTCCATGGAATTTGACCCCGAAACCCTCGCCCCAACTTACACCCTAAAAGTAGGGCTTCCGGGGCAATCCAACGCGCTGATAATAGCCTCCAGGCTCGGCCTTGACCCCCAAATAATCCAGCAGGCCAGGGAATTCTTGCCTCCCCAAAGGCTTGAGACCGAGGCCCTCTTGGCCCAAATCCAAGAATCCTACCGGAAAGCCAAGGAGATGGAAGAAGAGGCACGCAAAGCCTTGGAGAAAGCCAAGCTCTGGGAAGAGGAAGCCCGCCAGAAGTTAGAAGAGCTGGAGAAAGAGCGGCATCGTATCCTGGAAGAAGCCCGCCAGAAAGCCCAGGAAGAAATTGAAAGGTTCCGAGCCGAACTTGCCCGCCTGAAGTCGGAAGCCGAAGCCCACCGTACCCCGGAAGCTTTGAGGGAAATAGTGCAAGAGGTGAAGAAGCTGGAGGAAAGCCTGCCCAAACCCCCTCCACCGCCTGCCCCAGGGCCGATTTCCGTTGGGGATTACGTTTGGGTGCACGGCCTCAACTCCTTCGGGGAAGTTGTGGCCCTGATGGAAGGGGAAGCAATTGTTCTGGTGGACAACTGGAGGATAAGAGTTCCTCTGGAGCGGATTGAGAAACGCCAGACCGCGCCTCTAAACATCCCCCGAGCCGAGACAATTATCGCTCCAAAGCCAGCTAAGGTCCCAAACGAAATCCACCTGCGCGGGATGAGGGTTGAAGAGGCACTCTTGCTCTTGGACGATTATCTGGACAAGGCTTTTCTGGCGGGGCTTGAAAAAGTAAGGATAGTGCACGGGAAAGGTACTGGTGCTCTGCGCCAAGCCTTGTGGGATTACTTAGCCGAGCACCCCCTTGTGGCCTCGTTCTACCACGCCATACCGAGCGAGGGCGGGGAAGGCGTAACCATAGTCAAATTCAACCGTTGATTTCCTCGTCAAGCTCCTCCCTCTGGAACCGCCAGGCCCTGCCTATCCTGAAGGAAAACCATTCCTTCCCGGCAACTTCTGCCTTCCGGGCAAAGATTAGGTAACCTGTGTGCGCTACCATCCGGTCATCGGGGCGAAGCCTTTCCGGAACAGCCTTGTACGGCCTGAGGAATAGCTCCTCCACCTCAACGTCCACAAAGCCATGGTTTTCCAACCCCTCCAGAAGGCTCACAACCTGGTTTGTGGTAGGGACCAAAGCTCCAAAGAAGCCACCGGGCTTGAGGGCTTCCTTAGCCTGAGCCAGGTACTCCCACGGCGTGCGCAGGTCTAAGAAAAGGGCATCCACATCCCTCTCATCAAACCCAGAGGCTATATCCCTCTCCTTTAGCTCAACGTAATCCAGCACCCCGGCCATTTCCAAGGTGCGGCGGGCGAGCCTGAGCATCTCCGGCCTTACCTCGTAGGAATAAACCCGCCCGGAAGGCATCACAGCCTTGGCTAAGACCATAGTAAGGGCACCGCTTCCAGTTCCAGCTTCCACGACCCTCTTGCCGGGCTGCAAGTTCAACCTGAGGATTATGTATCCGGCATCCTTGGGGTAGATTATCTGGGTCACCCGCGGGATAGACTGGATTAAGTCAAAGGTAGATGGCTCCAAAAGGAGGAACCTGTGGCCCAAGTGAGTCTGGACCTCGGTCCCGAACGGTTTACCGATTAAATCCTCGTGCTTTATGAAGCCGAACTGGGTCTCAAAGCGTTTTCCTGGTGAAATCCTGAGGATAAAGCGCTTTCCTTTCTGGCTTATGAGCAGTACCAGAGCTCCTTCCTGGGCGGTTTCCATTCCCTTAGCCTTTCCAACAAAAATCCCCGCTGTGCCGTGTGCGAACTGGTTCGACCCCTAAAATTTACCTTGGAAGCTTCCCTTCGGTTACTGCCTCGCCCTGCGGGCTAACGCATCCCCTCTCGTGGAAGCTTCCCTGGGTCGGGTGTTGGCTCGAACCCCCTTTTCGCATCACGCACACAGCAGGGCTAATTTCATTTTAGCACACATTCTTCCCAAAGGCAAATTTGGCCTTTGGCGGATGTGCTTTTCGGACCTAACCCCCTGATTCCCCCTTCCTTGCGAGGGAAGGGGTAAAATTTAGTGGGGGAGAGATCAGCCCATGAGCGGGACCCAAAACGCTGGCAAGCTCTCAGCCCACGAGGGTGGGCAAAGGGGGTCCAGGGGGCGCAAGCCCCCTGGCAGGGGGCGTGGGGGGTGTCCCCCCACGAAATCAAAAGAGGGAGCGAGGCGCCCACATTAGCAAACCCGCCACGAGTGGGACCCAATACGCCGGCAAACCCTCAGCCAACGGGGGGGGGCAAAGGGGGGCCAGGGGGCGCAAGCCCCCTGGCGGGGGGCGCGGG
>Ga0080004_1165551_pt1 | contig 33035 bp, 30 predicted proteins | sample WasSprMetagenome_FD_69207 | JGI IMG/M metagenome (GOLD analysis project Ga0080004, IMG submission 69207) | Sulfidic aquatic microbial communities from Washburn Spring, Yellowstone National Park, USA - WS (SPADES assembly) (version 2) | ecosystem: Environmental > Aquatic > Thermal springs > Hot...
TTCCCCTTTTAGGAAGCCTTTCAGCCTGTTGGCGTGTAGCCGAGTACAGTGGGACAGATTTGTCTCCATGAAGGTAGCGTTGAAAATTCTCGTATTCCCGTTTAAGAAGCCTCTTCCTTGCCCTTACGAAGCTCAAGAATCTTAGCCTTAATAGTTTTCTTAACCTTCATGAGCGACTCGCTCAACATGAAATCATCCTAAGCCATACATTATCGACAATTCATCCCACGGTTAAAACCGTAGGCTTTCTTGTTGAGCTTTTCTGTAAAAATAAATAAAGAGAAAAAAGGTTCGTTACTCAACCCATGTGGCTTTATACTCAGAGCTTAAGGATATGACAAAGCAGCTGAAAGGTTTGTCAACCCATCTTGTTACAACAGGTGTATGAACTAGGTTTTTGGGACATATGACTACGGTAGGTTCGTTGAAGATGTAACGTTCATGTTCTTGGCCCATGTCGAATTCTATTTCCGCACCAAGATAGTTAAGGTTGTTTGGCTCTGTTCCTAGAAAGATAAGCATCTCGTCGTGCGGATGGAAATGTGCAAGGGATTTACCGTTCTCACGATGCCAAATACCGCACCCACTGTAAAAGCCCCATGTAAAATTAACTTCTGCTCCTTCAAGGTCTTTGCCAAAGAACCATACTGCTTGATCCGCGTTCCCTGATCCAACGCCCATCTTTGCTGGACTGATAACTCTTCCTCTGAAGGTTTTAATTAGATGACCGTATTTATTTCCAGTGGTTTTAGGCGGTTTTTTGTCTTTTGGGAACCAAGTAACTTTATATTCCGGTCCTAAAAGAATATGGCAGCTTCTGAAGGGTTTTTCCACGCTTAAGGTGGAAACTGGTCCATGAGGCAGATTTTTGGGGATTATCATGACACAGGACTCCTTTATGATATGTTCCTCTTGTTCTGGACCCACTTCTATGGCGATTTCTGCACCTAGATAGGTAATGTCTTTAGGATCTAAGCCTACAAAAAACAGAACTTCGTCGTATGGATGTGTATGCGCACCAGCCCAGTCATGCCATTGACCAACCTGCGCATGGTCGCCTCCTCCAAAAGCTACTGGCAATCCCTCCAATGTTTTACTTTCCAGCCAAATTAGCTGTTTTGGAAGAGCCCCACCTGGGCCATCTCGAATCTCCAGTCTTTTAACAAGGTTTGAATATTTTCTCTCCAAATGGAAACCTCCATTGCGGTTACATTACACGATACATGCTTAAAAATTTAAGCCTTCTTCGCCCAGAAATAACGTTTCTCAATCCTTTAAGGGTGTAAGGTAGACTCTAGATAGCGGATGACAGGATGGAAATGACTTTAGAGGAAGGTTCTTGACAAAAAGGGGGTTTGTGACAAAGTGAGGAGAATTTATTCTTTCTGTATTCGTTCGTATTTCGTTGAAGGACCTGTTGAGAAGTGAAATATTGGCTTATCTATCCTTTTAAAGGTTAACGGGCAATGTTTAACCCCTTTTGGGATAAAGACAAAGCAGCTGTTCCTAAGGATGTATGGTTCATCGTCGATCCAGAGCTCCACCTCGCCGTTTAAGTCGCGTGGATTTTTCGGGTCACTGCCTATAAACCCTAGAATCTCATCAAAGTCGTGTGTGTGAGGGGGTGGACCGCCCAAACCTGTTCCTTCTTCAAACCATACACATTCCATGTAAAAGGCGCCTTCAAGAATCTCGCTGTCCAAGTAGAGGATACGTGTCATTTTTGGAACACTGAAGGGTAGATTAGGCGGGGGTGGAGGAAACTCCTTTTTCATTTCAGTAATTATGTATTTGGAGTATCTCAATTCGCCTTTCGGTTTAGCCGACGGATTCAAGCTTTCTTCTTTTCTGGTATATTTGCTCATTGGTGCAAGCGTCATGAACCACATCGGTTTGTCAACACGTTTAAGTTTTACTGGGCAATGTTTTAGTCCAGCGGGGACGAAGACTAAACAACTATCCTTAAGTACGTGTAGCTCGTCGTCAAGCCATAATTCCACTTCGCCGCCCAAATTGCGTGGGTTTCTCGAATCTGTTCCAATAAAGGCTAATATTTCATCCACGTCGTGAATGTGAGGTACTTCAATGGAGTCTTCTGACATCCCTTCATGGCAAAGAACTGTTTCCATGTAAAAAGCGTTGGGAACAACCTCATCGTCAATGTATAGTAATCGGTCTATTTTTACCGTAGTGCGGATGGGCCCCAGTTTTTTAAAGCTTTCTATAACCTCTTTGGGTAAAGGCTTAGTATCGGTCACTATATTTTTTGAATATTTTTGCGGCATAGCTCATTTTCCTCCGTTAGTAAAACACTTTCACAAGTTGTTTTCAATCTTTTCACCAGTTTTAAACTTGTTTTACATTCATAAAGGACATTAAGCGATATATAAATTTAAATCCAAACCACTGTTGTTGGCTCGTACATGTCTAAATTAAAGTGCGCTCTCAATAAGTATTATATAAAGGCAAGAATCATTTTAACGACTTCGCTAACTCGTGAAAAGTTAAGGTGGGATACTCGTGGGAAGTGAATTGGCTGACGAGGCTGGTCCGCTGCTGGAATTAAAAGAAATAGGCAAATATAGGGAAAAAATAATTAATGGTCCAGTTATCAGAACGTTTTTCTGGCTTGGGATCCCACCGCTGTTAAATCAGCTTGTACTAATAGCTTATAATGTTGCAGACACTTATTGGTTAAGCCGCTACAATGAATTGTGTATATCAGTTCCCCGACAAGTTTTTCCAGTCATAATGATTTTCCAAGCCATTGTAATGGCTACGAACGCAGCATGTCTAAGCGTAGTTTCACAATATATTGGAGCAAAAGCCTACAAAAACGCAAGCGCGGAAGCTTCAAGATTTTTCACAACGGCATGCATCGCCGGCCTCACATTGAACATGACACTTTTAACGCTTAGAAAGCAAATCTTTTCATGGGTGATTTCAACCCCGCCTGAAATATTCAATGACGTTATGGTTTTTTCAGCTGTTACAGCCTTTGATGTGCTCTTTATGTCGATTGGATTTACGTTGGTTACATTGCTCCAGAGCGTTGGAGACACTAGACGCCCAGCAATAATTAACATAATAAGTGTTCTAATTAATGTCGCGTTGGATCCATTCTTAGTTTTGGGTATTGGTCCTTTTCCACGTTTAGGTGTAGCTGGCGCAGCCATCACTGACGTTATGGGAAAGGTTTTATCGATCATCGGTCTGTCATACATACTTAAAAAGGATTATCCAATGTTTGAGCTTAAGCTTACGCGAGATTTAAGTTTCAATTGGTTTAGACTTGTTTTGAGAATAGGTTTACCAGTTCTATCTTTTGGAGCCTTGAACGGAGCCGCCTTCATTTTACAGCAGAAACTTGTCAACTTGCTAGGCATAATTGTTGCAACAGCGTTTTCAATAGGCTTCGTTGTAATTCAAATTGTTGACGGAATGCTTTTTGGACTTTGTCAAGCCACATCCATAATGGTTGGGCAAAGCTTAGGAGCATCTAATCCTAAAAGAGCTAGGGAAGTCGCCTATAAAACCACAATGATTGTTTTCATCATAGTCGCTGTTGGAGCAATCATTGTTTATCCGCTCAAACAATTTATAACAAGTATTTTTGTAAGCGACCCGAACATAATCGGCGAAACGGAACAATTCTTGAATTTGGCATTGCCGTCGCTTCCTTTCTTTGGGATATGCATAAATGTTTCATCCGTAGGGAGGGGGTCAGGTCACACGGCAACCCCCACAGCAATCGAAATCATAAGAACGTGGACCACACGAATAATGTTTGGATATTTTTTGGCGTTCATGGCGGGTATGGGGTCCATAGGCATGTGGATAACATTTCCATTAAGCAACTTTGTAGGCGGAATAGCCCTCCTGTACTGGGCAAAATATGGAAAATGGGATAAAGCCGTAATAAATGCAACATGGCAAAGCACATAAAACCTTTTCTATTCCTTGCTTGTTATTATATAAACAAAAAGCATTTTGAGAAGCCTTTTTAGCTGTAACTAAAAGGGAATTGATTGCCTTTTAAGATAACCTACCTTTAACAATCTCTCAAATTATTTTTGGTGGTAAGTTTTAAATGTGGGGTTGATGTTTTATTGTTTGCGTGGTGACTGGTTTGAGTAAGAAGTATGGACATTTGGTAAAACCACTATTGGTTCGGATGGGTCCTGAGGGGTTGTATCCCAACATGCGTGTTTGGATGGATTCCAAAGACCTCGAAGGTTTGAACTGCGTCTTTTCTTATGGGTTCTTGAAAGAGGCAGGAACCATCTGCCACCCGATGAAGACTGATGAAGCGGTGGTTCACCCCTACGATGAAGCGCTGGTATTTGCAGGCATCGACACCAAGGATGTTATAAGGCTCGGTGCAGAAGTTTCAATCGAGATAGGCGAGAAACCTGAAGAATACGTGTTTAACCAGCCCACTGTTGTAGTGATTCCTAAAGGAACACCGCATGGCCCAATAAAAGTTCGAAATCTCGAAATGCCGATAGTTCACTACTTGGTTGGACTAGGTCCAGAATATAAAGCGACAACGGTGCCCAAAAAGGAAAGATCAAACGAAGGAAAATACGCACACTTAATAAAGCCGTTCAAATCTTCAACGAGAGTGCTTTCATCCTATAGAGTGATGCCCGGATTCATCGATGAGAGAGGAGTGATGTATCCAACAAAATATGTTGGACCTGGAAACGCTGATCAGCTAGTATGGATATACGGTCAAGACCTAGAAAACATCGACCTTAACATTTCATGGGGCTTCTACAGCCAATGTGGCATTTGGCATAAGATGCCCGGAGGCGGCGCCCATGTACATCCTGTTGACGAAGCGTTGATTTTCGTCGGGCTAATTCCTGACAACCTCTACTATCTAGGTGCAATGGTGGAGTTCGACTTAGGCGAAGAAGCTGAAAGACATATGATCAGCGAGCCAGCCGCAGTTATAGCTCCCCGCGGTGTCGTTCACTGTCCAGAAATAACTTGGTGGGTTGACCGGCCTTACGGTTTTATCGTTTTATGCCTCGGTAAAGAACACGAAACCCATTGGCTGCCAAAACTACCATTCTGAGAAAAATCTTAAAATCCTTCCATTATTCCTTAATTTTTCTTCAATTTAACTGGGGCTGGCAGTGTGAAGTATCGTAAGTTTGGCACAATGAATTTTGACATCTCAGTTTTATCTTTTGGAGCATATTGTCTCCCAGAAAAAGGGGCGGCAATTGAAATTCTCCGCTGCGCAACGGACAATGGTGTAAACTTCTTAGAGCTTAGTTATCCTGGTGACATGGATAAGTACAAGCATGAAGCTGAAAAAGTTGGAGAATTTCTGAAAGAAGAATACAGAGACAAAGTTAAAATTTCCATTGATCTACCGCTTCAAGAGGTAAATTCGCCTCCAGAGCTAGATCACTTTTTAGACTATATTCTCAAAGTTATGCGGGTGGAAAATGTCGATTTCTGTGTTGTTGGAGAACTTAATAGGGCGAACTTGAATAAACTGGATAAATTGAATATTTCAGGTTGGGCTGAAAAAGCAATTGGTGATGGAAAAATTGGGAAGCTTGGATTCTCCTTCCACGACGACCCACAATATCTAAAAACCATAGTCGAAAACTATAAGGATTGGGCTTTTTGCCAGGTTAGATATAGCTTTATGGATGTTAATCATCATCCTGGAATAACTGGAATAAAGTATGCAGCTAGAAACGGTTTAGCCGTAGTGGCGACAAAACCCTTCAAAGATGGCAGATTGCTTAAGAACATCCCAGAAAAAATTATAGAAGCTTGGAAAAACCTGAACGGTTCACCTCTAGAATGGTGTCTACGTTGGGTGTGGAACCATCCAGAAGTTTCCACAGTCGTCGTTGACGCACCTATAATGAGGCAAGTTTTGGATAATGTTGCTTTAGTTGAGAAGGCGGAACCGGACAATCTAACCGTAATGGAACTCGTAGCAATAGACAAAATCAGAGAGTTATATCTCCAATTAAAACCTGTCAATTGCGCTACATGTTACTGTTGCATGCCCTGCCCCATAGGAATAGACGTGCCAAACATACTTGAAATCTACAATGACGCAGTAACGTACAACGACTTCGAAGTTGCCCGCGCCATGTATAAGGCTATACAACCTAACATCGAAAACTGTACACAATGCGGTCAATGCGAAAGAAAATGTCCAAGGCAAATTCCAATAATCGAATGGCTGAAAAAAGCCCATGAAGCCCTAAAAACTTAACCTCCAAATTTGTTGAATCCAACATTCACAAATAGAATATTAATTTTAAAACAGAAAAATACAAGCCTTTATCCGTGGTTACGGTCGCTGTTGCAACAAATGCTAGAAGAATATTTCAAAAGCTTTTAGAGAAAAATGTTAAAGCCTCTAACGGCCGACCAAAGGTTTTGTCTCTAATCACGATATTCAAAACAGAGAGCAGAGTTAACACAAGACTTAAATAAAAATAGTGCTGAAAACAGTGTTCTGAGGAATACAAAATGAAAATTGAAAAATCTCTAAGATACTCTCTGGTGTTTTTCATAGTGCCTACATTGTTTGTCGTGTCAATAGTGCCCTGCGTGCGTGCTGATGAAATTATGCTGCGCACTCTCACAGATTGTCCGCCAAGCACTTTTAACCCACTGCAAGCCGCCCGCGATATATGCCAAAGCGTATGGTTTTCAGGTCTGTTGTATGAACCTTTAGTCTTGGACTTATTTAATGGTAGTTTGGTGCCTTGGTTGGCTAAAAGCTGGGAAATCCTTGACAACGGCACAAGATACGTGTTCCACCTAGACGAGAGGGCGAAGTGGAGCGACGGCAAACCAGTCACAGCACACGACGTAGAAGTCACATGGAACCTAACATGGACATACGCCCGTCCATCACTGTTGGTAGGGGTTCTTGAAGATGTAAGAGCTGTTGACACTTATACTGTTGAGTTCATTACAAACAGGACATGGTTCAGATGGGCTGCAGATTTTGGCACTCGTGCTATTCTACCAGCGCATATATGGATAAATTTAACTGATCCATTGAGCTACGACTTCATAAATGATCCCACCAAACACATCACCACAAGCGCATTCAAATACGACTCATTTGAAACAGGCCAATGGTGGCTCTTCAAGAAAAGACCAGACTACTGGAAAACAGAATCCATGCCAAAAATAGACGGCGTCGTGATAATATATAATCCCGATATGGGAAATTGGCCGCTATCACTTCAAAAAGGAGACGTCGATATAATCGAGATAAATTTCCACCAAGTGGCCGCTGTGGTAGGAAAACCCAACATAAATGTTTGGGTAAATCCAGTTCAAAGAGCCCAAGAATTTCTGTTCATAAATCATAGGCTCTATCCCCTTAACCTTAAAGAAGTTAGGCAAGCCATTGACCTGGCTATAGACAAGGTTGAAATAGCTCAAAACTACTTCATGGGATATGGTTATCCAGCCAACAGAACTAATTTTGACATGGCGACATATCCGGAGTTTTATGTTCCTGAGGCTGCTTGGCTTGGCTGGGGTAAAACCCATGAAGAACGCATCGCCGAAGCCAACGCAATACTTGACAGTTTAGGATTCACAAAAGGCCCAGACGGCATACGCGTAACACCAAACGGGACAAGACTAAGCTTCAAATATATTGTAGAGATGCAACCGATAACGTCCCCGAGACTTAGAACAGCCGAAGCTATTACTGGTTACTTAAAAGAAATAGGTATAGAGATAAGCCAGTTTGTTCCACTATCTATACCGGACACTTTCCGTGCTGTGTTCTTTGCTCCGGATAATGCCAAAGATTGGGGTTTCGCTGAATATACGGATGGTGAACCTGCATATTCATGGTCTGATGTTACGTGGTTTTTAATGCCACCGAGTGGTATCAATTATTTGGCGGCCACTGGTTGGCACATTAGCGAGCCTGAAGTTGCCGCGCAACATGCTGAACTTTGCCGAAATGTTTTGTTTATGCAAGACTATGACGACATCGCGGAGACCGTGAGGCAAATAATTAAGATACAAGCAGAACATTTACCATTAATTACCATAGTGTTTTATCCATTGTGGATATGGGCTTATAGAACGGACAAAATAATCAACTGGAATTTTGACATCGTAACTAAGTGGCAAGGTGGAGGGTTCCACATACCTTGGAGACCCTTGGCAGTCTGTGAGCTTACTCCTGTTGGTTGGACGCCGCCTTCTCCAAGTCCCTCTCCAAGCCCAGGTGTGTCGCCAAGTCCAAGTCCTTCGCCAAGTCCTTCTCCTAGCCCGGGTGTTTCACCGAGACCGTCACCAACGCCCACACCCACACCAACACCTACACCATCCGCCGGAATGCCAACAGAACAAATACTAGCCATCACAATCATCATAATCATAATAATAATCGCCATAGCCGCCTACCTACTCTACAAAAGAAAAACCAAAAAAACCTAACAACACCCCCACCCTCTTTTTATAAAAGCAAACTTAACCTTCTTGGATTGAAGAGACTAAACCACTAACTTTTCAGTATTCGCCGGTAACAGTTAAATATAAATATTTAAACTAAAATTTAGTTCAACTCACGAAGGATGCATTAAAATGATTGGATATATCCTAAAAAGAATCGTCCAATACGTGATGGTATTCTTCATAATTCTTATCGTAATTTTCTCCCTTCCCCGATTGTTACCTGGCAACCCCGCTGATTATCTTATAAGTACGACGATCACTGTTGGAGAAACAAGTGAGCTGCTTAAGCAGCAGCTTATTGAAAGATTTGGTTTAAACAGGTCAATTCTCGATCAGTTCATCTTATTTGTAGGGAACACTTTTACTGGCTATCTGGGAGTTTCATGGAGATATTTCCCAAAGGAAGTTTCCACATTAATAATGGAGAGACTTCCTTGGACATTGCTCATAGTAGGTTTATCAAGGGTGTTATCCTCCCTCTTAGGGTATTTTGTTGGAGTTGTAGCTGCTTGGAAACGTGGAGGTAAATTAGACGCCATTTTGCAAGTAGGTGGTTTAGTAGCAAACTCTCTTCCAAGTTTTTGGGTGGGGTTAGTATTATTGTTAATTTTTGCCTTCTACTGGCCTATATTCCCTCTAGCAGGAGCGGTTTCTGTAGGTGTAAAGTTCACAACGTTCTGGAGTTACACCTATGACATTTTATGGCATGCCGCTCTACCTGTTGTAACGCTTTCAATTGCCACTTTCTTCTGGGATTCACTCATAATGCGAAATGCAATGATAGAAGTATTAGGCGAGGATTTCATACTAACGGCGGAAGCCAAGGGACTTGGCGACAGGGTAGTAATGATTAAACATGCCGCCCGGAACGCTTCCCTCCCCTTCGTTACAGGGATAATGATGAGTTTCGGTTTACTCATTACAGGAGCAGTGTTTGTTGAAACTGCTTTTTCATATCCAGGGTTAGGCATGCTTCTAAGTGAAAGTATATTTTCTCGAGATTTCCCAACAGCACAGGGAATATTAATCATTGTAACCCTCATTTTTATCTTATCTAACTTTCTCGCAGACTTGTTTTACATGTTGCTTGACCCTCGGGTAAGACTTGGGTAGGTGATAAAAATATGTTAAACAGTATTATTTCAAACTTTAAATATCTCGTGAAAATCAAGCTAAGCGTTGTAGGTTTAATTATAGTTCTAATCTTTGTGTTTATGGCTTTAGCCGCACCTCTCATCGCTCCCTATGATCCGCAAAAATCCTATATTGGACCTCGATATTCTCCTCCGAGCTCCAAGTTTTGGTTAGGCACCGATGATGTGGGGAGAGATGTGTTCTCACAAATAATTTACGGGACTCGTATATCTTTAATTGTTGGGTTAACGGCGGCAGCTATTGGGACCTTATTGGGAACTTTAATTGGATTAATTGCCGGATACTATGGAGGCGGAATAGATGAAACCCTTATGCGATTGACCGACATATTCCTAATAATTCCCTTTATACCGCTAGCCCTATTATTTGCACTTTACTTTGGCCCGAACATATGGAACATAGTCTTAATAATTGGGTTTTTCGGGTGGCCAATTACAGCAAGACAAATTCGCGCCCAAATATTATCTTTGAGGGAAGCTCCCTTCGTAGAGGCAGCCCGCGCCCTAGGCGCCAGCAACAAACGCATAATATTCATACATCTTCTACCCAACGTAACCGGAATAATAATTGCAAATGTACTTTCAAGAGCTGTCTTCGCAATACTCGCAGAAGCCGGATTAGCCTTCATAGGCGCCTCTGACCCTAGAAACATTAGTTGGGGCATGATGATTTTTTATGCACAAAGAAGTGGAGCAATTTTTTACGGAGCTTGGTGGACCTTTGTTCCAGCAGGCCTTTGTATAGCCCTTCTGTCATGTGGATTCTCCTTCCTCGGGTATGGAATAACCATAATCCTTAATCCGAGGCTCAGAGGACGATTACGCTAAACTAATAGTCTTTTCCATTTAAAAGACAAATATTATGGCAACCCTTGCCATAAAAATGGCTTGATTTATTGAAAGAATTTTAAAGTCAAATTGAAAAGTTGACGCGCTTTCACATATTGTTAATAACAAAATTTAAATATGCATGTCTTCTAGAGGGTGAGATAGGGATAAATATGAAGAAAAAAGTCTTAACAGGGTTTTGTTTAGCGCTTCTTTTAACATTGGGAACAATTGTCGTCTCATTGACGCCTTCCACATTGGCTGAGGAGGAAAAAATACTTAGAATAGCAAACGACTGCCAAGTAAGTACATTCAACCCCCTACAATCAGCGCGCGACATCTGCCAAGCAGTATGGTTTGGAGGAATGCTCTACGAACCTTTAATGCTGAACCTCTTTAATGGTAGTTTGGTGCCTTGGTTGGCTAAAAGCTGGGAAATCCTTGACAACGGCACAAGATACGTGTTCCACCTAGACGAGAGGGCGAAGTGGAGCGACGGCAAACCAGTCACAGCACACGACGTAGAAGTCACATGGAACCTAACATGGACATACGCCCGTCCATCACTGTTGGTAGGGGTTCTTGAAGATGTAAGAGCTGTTGACACTTATACTGTTGAGTTCATTACAAACAGGACATGGTTCAGATGGGCTGCAGATTTTGGCACTCGTGCTATTCTACCAGCGCATATATGGATAAATTTAACTGATCCATTGAGCTACGACTTCATAAATGATCCCACCAAACACATCACCACAAGCGCATTCAAATACGACTCATTTGAAACAGGCCAATGGTGGCTCTTCAAGAAAAGACCAGACTACTGGAAAACAGAATCCATGCCAAAAATAGACGGCGTCGTGATAATATATAATCCCGATATGGGAAATTGGCCGCTATCACTTCAAAAAGGAGACGTCGATATAATCGAGATAAATTTCCACCAAGTGGCCGCTGTGGTAGGAAAACCCAACATAAATGTTTGGGTAAATCCAGTTCAAAGAGCCCAAGAATTTCTGTTCATAAATCATAGGCTCTATCCCCTTAACCTTAAAGAAGTTAGGCAAGCCATTGACCTGGCTATAGACAAGGTTGAAATAGCTCAAAACTACTTCATGGGATATGGTTATCCAGCCAACAGAACTAATTTTGACATGGCGACATATCCGGAGTTTTATGTTCCTGAGGCTGCTTGGCTTGGCTGGGGTAAAACCCATGAAGAACGCATCGCCGAAGCCAACGCAATACTTGACAGTTTAGGATTCACAAAAGGCCCAGACGGCATACGCGTAACACCAAACGGGACAAGACTAAGCTTCACCATGATTGTGCAGATGGCTCCCCTTACAGCCATAAGGCTTAGAGTAGCAGAATACCTCGCCCAAAACCTCAAAGAAATAGGATTTGAAATCACCGTTCAGCCACTAGCAATTATGGACTACTTTATGAACGCATTCCTAGCTGAAAAGAAAACATGGGGCTTCGCCCATGGAACCTACGGCGAATATCCAGAACCATGGTACATGCAAGTCTTCTCTTATCTGTTACCCTACATAGGTCTGCCGCAAGTAAGGGCAACAGGCTTCGATAAAACAGAACCTGAAATCTGCGAGCTAATCAGCAACCTCTCTAGAAGCGCTCTACGAAGAATAAACTACAACGAATTAGTCGAAGACGTAAAAGAAATAATCCGAATATACAAAGATTATATTCCGACAATCACCCTAGTCTTCTACCAGCTATGGATATGGGCCTATAGAACAGACATACTCACCAACTGGAACCCTGAACACGCAACAAAATGGGGAGCATTTGGCTATCCACAACCAATGAGGCCACTAGTAGCCCATGAGCTCACTCCTGTTGGTTGGACGCCGCCTTCTCCAAGTCCTTCGCCAAGTCCAAGTCCTTCTCCTAGCCCTGGTGTGTCGCCAAGTCCAAGTCCTTCGCCAAGTCCTTCGCCAAGTCCAAGTCCTTCTCCAAGTCCAAGTCCTTCTCCTAGCCCTGGTGTGTCGCCAAGTCCAAGTCCTTCGCCAAGTCCTTCTCCAACACCTACACCTACTCCAGTCCCGGCCGCCGGAATGCCAACAGAACAAATACTAGCCATCACAATCATCATAATCATAATAATCGCCATAGCCGCCTACCTACTCTACAAAAGAAAAACCAAAAAAACCTAACAATACAACCCACCCTAATTTTTATAAAATACAAATAATCTGCCAACGATTGTTTGTTCTTTTTAAGTATACTGTTTTTAAGAAAAATAGGGCATGAAAAGAACAGCGACAAGGTAAGAAACTTTTAAAAAACAGTCCCCCTCCTTCATAGCATTATAGGTGTAATTAAATGTGTGCTGAAAATTTAGAGACTTTGTGGAAGTATGGAGAATCCATTGAGAAACTTGCTTTTTTGAAAACGTACCCCATAGCTGTAAAACTTTTAAAGTCTGAAAGTGAAGTCCCCAGCGGTTCAATAAGGCCGAAAAGAGATAATGGAGAACACTGGGCTCTCTGTCAAGCTTTTTCGTTGGCGCGTCGTCAAGGGTTAAATATAACGATGTTTAAAGAGGACCATTGGTGTTTTGAGCCCTTAATATCCTATGGTCTTGTGGAAACACCTGAGTCCTACTTGAAGGGTCTCACTTCCTACCCGTTCTTTATTGCAAGTCAAGAGGCCGCTATAAAACGGGTCATGGAAGGTTTTCGTTTGCCCTACGGTAAATATGTTGGCTTATCAATCGCGCCTCTTAGCAAAGTCAACTTTGAACCGGACGTTGTACTCATTTACTGTAACACGGCACAACTGAGGTATCTCCTACTTGCCCTCAGATATAAAGGAGGCTATCAAGTTACGTCAAAGTTTGATCCGATTGGGTCATGCGTTCAATCAGTTATTCCATCCTTCTTGACCGGAGAATGCTGGATAACAGTGCCTGATCCCGGAGAGTTTGAAAGAGCAATAGCCGGGGAGGATGAAATAATACTTACAGTGCCGAGAAATAGACTTGAAGAGTTAATGGCGGGTCTTAAAAGCTTTGAGGATAGAAACATTACATATAAACGCTTTACCTTCGTAATGAGGCCTGACTTTCCCCAACCGCCATTTTACAGAGAATACTTTAAAATGTGGGGCTTAGATCACTTCTAAAATAGTGAACAACATCATTCACTTCTTTAATTTTATATTCTAAGGCAACATTTTTATTATGGAGCGAAAAAAATTATAAGGCGTAAGTTACGTTAAAAACCACACATAGATGAGTGAATCCTATGGCGAAGCTGTTAGAAGTCTCAAACTTAAAAACCTATTATTTTACAGAGTTTGGCACAGTAAAAGCCGTGGATAACGTTAATTTAAATTTGGATAAAGGTCAATGCCTAGGGATAGCTGGCGAATCTGGTTGTGGAAAAAGCACAATGGCTCTCTCAGTTCTAAAACTGATTAAACCTCCCGGCCGTATTGTTGATGGAAAAATTTTACTTGATGGAACCGACATTGTGCCTTTACCCCCAAAAGAAATGCGTAAAATACGTTGGAAAAGAATCGCTATGGTTTTCCAGTCGGCTATGGCTTCTTTGAATCCAGTCTACACTATTGAAAAGCAGATTGTAGAAGCGATACTGACGCATTGTGATATTTCCAAAGAGCAAGCGCGAGAAAAAGCTGCTGAACTGCTTGAATCTGTTGGGTTGAGACGCTCTAATCTACGCAACTATCCGCATGAACTTAGCGGCGGGATGAGACAGCGGGCATTCATAGCAATGGCCTTATCATGTGATCCTGATTTGTTGATTGCTGATGAACCTACAACTGCCTTAGACGTGGTTACGCAAGCGCAAATACTAATGTTGTTGAAGGACCTACAGAAGGCGCGTAATCTCGCTATAATGGTGATTTCGCACGACCTATCAATTCTTGCACAAATATGCAATTATTTGGCTGTAATGTATGCTGGAAAAATTGTTGAAAACGCAGATATTTCCACCATCTTCAGCGAGCCAGCACATCCCTACACCAGTGCTCTTATAGCCGCATTTCCAAGCCTCAAAGGCAAAAAAAGGCCCTTAAGCATACTTCCAGGTGAGCCGCCTAACCTAGCTAATTTACCGAAAGGCTGCGCATTTCATCCTAGGTGTCCTAAAGCCCTAGCAATCTGTCAAGAGGTGGAGCCTGAAATTATTGAGATTTCCTCCGGTCATTATGTCGCCTGTCATTTGTATGGAGAATCCAGGAAAAGGTGAATTTAAATGGGAACACTACTTGAAGTTGTTGACCTAAAAAAATACTTTCCGGTTCGAAGAGGCGTAGTCGGCTACTTTAAGGAAAAACCACGATATGTCCCCGCCGTTGATGATGTAAGCTTTAAAGTAGAAGAAGGAGAAACCATCGCGTTAGTGGGCGAAAGCGGATCTGGAAAAACTACCCTTGGAAGATTGATACTACGGCTTATTGAGCCAACATCAGGTAAAATATTGTTTGAAGGAAAAGACATTACATCATTGAAGGGAAAAGAACTCAAAGATGTTCGTAGGAAAATGCAAATAGTGTTTCAAGATCCATATGCAGCACTTAGCCCAAGACAAACAGTGCGAAAAGCTATGGAAGAACCTTTAATTATACATAATCTCTATGAACCTGAAGAAAGAGAGGAAATAATTGCTAAGATGTTGCGGGCCGTAGGCCTTAACCCGCCTGAGTTTTTCATGAATAAGTATCCGCATGAACTTAGCGGTGGCCAAAGGCAACGAGTTTGCATCGCTCGTGCTTTAATATTGAATCCAAAGTTTATGGTTATGGATGAACCCGTCTCTCTTCTAGACGCTACGGTAAGAGTTCAAATTCTCAAATTGATCAATGAAGTTAAAGACAAACTTAACTTGACCTACATCTTTATAACTCACGACGTAGCGTTGGGCAGGTATGTCAGCAACAAAATGATTGTCCTATATCAAGGAAGAATAATGGAAGCTGGTGACACAGAAAGTCTCATCAATAACCCCATGCATCCATATACAAAAACTTTAATATCCGCTGTCCCCGTTCCAGATCCAGAAGTAAAACTGTCTATCCCACCTAAAGCTGCTGAGATAGAAGGCTCCCTTATAACTTCAGAAGGTTGCAGGTTCCACCCGCGTTGCCCATATGCAACTCAAAAATGCCGAGTGGAAGTACCACCGCTCGAACTTGTTGACGATCGGATGGTTGCTTGCTGGAATTATCGTTCAGTTAAGTCTGCATAAAGGTTTTAAAGCCAAACTTGAATAGTCTCTTTTTATTTTTTATGTTACGAATATTTTGTTCCAATTTTTAACTGCACGCTTAACGGTCACCGCTTAACCATTTACTCCATCTGCATTAATAATGGAACGGCGAAACAAGTCAGGTGCCTTCAGACATTCCGTGAACTGGGTCAAAACCTGCAAAGTTGACATTTATTGACAAAGACCTATACGATGTGTGCACATGTTTCTGTTGGTGCTAGACTTCCTTGTTGCAGTATAACTCTAATGAAAGCAATGCGAAAGAGAAACTTCCTAGATGTATGAGAACCTTTTTAAATGGGTTGAAATTAAAACGAAATAGTTAAATCATTTTTCTCAACTTTAGATTTCATGTTGAGGGCGGGCGGTAGCTCAGCTTGGTAGAGCTTCCGGCTGTAGGCATCCGCCTTGTGGCGGGTGTCCCTTTCAGCCTACCAAGCACACATGTACAAAGCGGAAACCGGAGTGTCGCAGGTTCAAATCCTGCCCGCCCGACCATTTTGATTAAAGCTTCTTTGGTTCGGGGTTTTTCCATCTATTTGCAACTTGTTATATGCGGTTTTCTCCGCCCTAAACCCATGCTTAAGACTTTAAAGTTATTCTTGAAAAAGCATGTCTTTTTCTGGTTTTTGGAATTTTGGAAATTGTTTTCATAAAACTTTTATATGTAATGCTTGATGGATTATGGTTAGAGTTTAAGTCTTCAAGGTGCTGTTATGGAGCCCAGCAAGAAACCTTTGAATGTCCTTGTTAAGCAGTTAAACGCGCATATCGTTGTGGTTTTGAAGAATGGCTGCGAATATAGGGGTAAAATGGTAAAATGCGACGGGCACATGAATATTCTCTTGGAGGGCGCCACTGAGTGCCGTGAAGATCAGCCTATCGCCAATTACGGGAACATTTTACTTAGGGGCAACAACATTCTCTACATAATTTTGGACGCCCTTAAGAAATAGCCGGTTTTCTCCCCTTGCCAGTTACGTAGGCTAAGGCTTTCTCCACGTTGGCTTCTAGCAGATGTTTGCGTTTAAAGAAGGCTATTACGTTTTCTATGTCACGTTTTAAGAGCATCTGGGCGTTTGGGTGGTCTTTGGTTACGTATTGGGGCCAGTCTATTATGAGGATGTGAGTGTCGGGTTTTAGAATGATGTTGTATTCGCTTAGGTCTGCGTGGATCACTCCAGCCTTTAAGTAGGCTTTCCGAACGTTGCGCAGAATTTCCAGCAGCACTTTCCGCGGATTTGAAATTTCGCGGTATTGGGCGAGCTCTGCGCCTTCTATGGCGCTCATGACTATAACGTGGCGGTTTTGACCCATGGGTTTTGGCACAGCCACACCTTTCGGGTAGACAAGCCTTAACGCCTCATATTCTTTTTCTGCAGCTTTTCTTGAACGCAGCAGCCAGTTTACATCCTCCCTTGTCCAGTCGCGTTTGCGTCTTGTTTGGCGGAAGCTTATCCTGCCCAAGCGGTGAAATTTTACGGCTATGCGTTCACCCGTCGGCGTTAAAGCATCGTAAACGTCGGCCTCTTTGCCCACGCCTAACGGTTTGCCAAAAGCCTCTAGGATGCCAGCCTTTACAAAGGCGTTTATGGCTAGGCAGTCGTAGCCTGCATAGTTCAGCGTATAGCCCAAATAGGGTTGTTTTGTTTGGCGTATCAAGCGGAGTTTGTGCAGCTTTTCAAGGCGGAATGTAACTTCTTCCATGTTAAACTTGGAGTATTTAACGATAACCTCTCTTGGCACGTATTCATGTTTTGCCATGGCAGCTTCGATAACCTGCAGTATGCGGAAATCTTTGCTTTCAAGGTTTTTGAAGGCTCGGATGGCTTCAGCCGACATCTCCAAAGCTCTAAAATAGGCTTGTTAACCTAATTAAACTATGCAGTTTATAGAAGTGAGGTTTAAAAAGCCTAGACTCTAGAGTTTTATCCTTCACCTTTCGCCAAAGAGATTAGTTTGTATACAGCTTCCTCTGGCAGAGACTTTCTGGCTGTAATAACGTAAAGGTTTTTTCCAGATTTTAAAATGATCACTTTGAGCTTTTCGTGGTAGACGACCACGCATCCCACGTCGCCTGCTACTTCGCGAACTTTTTCGCCTAGGCTGAAAGCTACCGAAGATATAACTCCTACAGTTTCTTTCTGCATGTCTTCTGGCAAAGTTTTCTTTGCTCTTGAAAAAATATTTTGTACATTGCCTAGAAGGTCGGCGACAACTATATGCCTAATATCATCGTGAGTTCCAAAGAGCAACTCTGCGTCCAACTTTGGAGGCATCCCTAACCACATAAGACACAATCTTCCCTTTACTTGATATAAAACTTTGGTACGTAGAATTTTTAGCGAACATACATACTTGTGCTTCACTTCTCTATATATTGCACGGCACGTTATTAAGTAGGAACCCACGTATTTATCTCCAAAAGGGATTAGAAATAAAGCCAAGGTGGGATCTACGGTCTCGCAGCTGGAAAAAGGCGAGGGCAAAATTTGGCGACAAGTCATCAGGTATGGTTTTCTAGTGGTCCTCAGTGTTTTCTGGGGGTTGGCGTTTGTTGCAATTCGAAGTGTTGTTGCTGAGCTTTCTCCAGTTAACTTGGCTTTGCTTAGGTGGCTTGTTGCAAGCGCATGTTTCCTCGCGTTTGCTCCGCTGGTCTGCAAACCAAAAATCGAGTTTGAAAGAAAAGATTTTCCGAGGCTTTTGACTGTTGCCGTCTTTATGGTTCCCATGTACCATTTATCGCTTAACTTCGCGGAAACTATGGTTTCTTCAAGCTTGGCTGGCCTCCTCTCCTCTCTTGGCCCCGTTTTTGTAGCTGTCTTGTCCAAATTTTTCTTGAAAGAGAGAATAGGCGGAAGGCTTGTGCTCGCCCTAGCCCTAGGCGTTATTGGGGCAACCATTATTTCGCTGCCTAACTTGGATTTCGGTTCAATCATGTCAATTGTCGGGCCTTTAGAAGCCCTTTTGGCGGTGCTATCCTACGCGTTTTTCTCGGTTCTCTCGAAGCCCTTGGTTGATAAGTATGGCGCCGTGCCAGTTACAGTTTGGGCGGGATTGGCTGGAACACTTATGATGCTGCCGCTTCTATCTAAGAGCTTCGTGTATGAAGCGGCAGGACTCTCGCTGAACGGGTGGCTCTCCGTCCTATACTTGTCGTTTCTAAGCACGTTTGCCGGCTATTTGTTGTTCTACACGCTCGTAAGCCAGGGAGCAGTCTCAAAACTGTCCATTCAGCTTTACCTAATTCCAGTAATAAGCGTTATAGGAGGAATGGCACTGCTGCACGAACCGGTCAACGTCAACATCCTCGTGGGCGGGGCAATCCTACTCCTTTCAGTTGGCCTCACCACAACAAACAAATAAAACGCAGATCATTTTTCGCCGTCTGTTCACCATTATGCTTTTTCTCCCATAGATTTTGGCTGTGAAAATGGAGCAGTCCTCAACTTTATTTTCTCTACCCTCCCCCTCCAGATTTTTCCAACAATTTTTGCCTGCTAGAAAAGCCAATAGTCGCGTAGCTCCTCTATTTTTCAGAGGCTTCATTTCAGTTTATTCTTAGTTGTTCTATTTCTTCCTCATTTGGTCTATCTACAAAAATAATTTTTTCTAGTTTTTCTCTTCCATATTTTATGTGCACTTTTCCAGTTTTCTGGTCCGAATAGTAAGCTGTTAGTTGGGCTGCCTTTTCAATGGCTTGTCTTGTTTTGGGTCCTTGCAGTAGCGTTATGGGACTTCCGCAGCCCTGCGCCTCAAAGAAATAGTCGTTTTTGGCTTTAAGCCTTAAGAGCGCCTCGTTTTCCTCATGGTTTCTTCCCACAATTATTTTGTTTTCGCCAAAGCGGAAGTGGCGTCCAACTTTCAGCAACTCTAAATCAGTCATAGAAACGCGTTTTTTATGCGTCAGCAAGTCGCGGAGTTTAGCCGCAAACTCCTTGTAGGTTAGTAGACACCCGCCGGCTGGAGACTGGTATTCGGTTATGCCGTAAGCCCTTGCAAGAGCCAACTGCCTTTTGCGCGATCGCCCCCTAATGTCTAAAAGCTTGTTTCTATCCACGATTCCAGCCTTTTCCGGCTGTGTTGGCGGCAAGAGCTTGGCGGATAATGGCCGCAGCAACCTTCCTTTAAGGCTGGATTCCTCCTCGACGATTTTTAAGGCTTTCCAGTTCTGGGACATGGGGCGTTCGCCTAAGACCTCGCCGGTTACTATGAAGTCGGCGCCTATTCGCCTCGCGTATTGTTTGGCTTTTTTGAGCATGTAGATGCGGCAGTCTATGCAAGGGTTCATGTGTTTGCCATAACCGTACTTGGGTTTGCGGATAACCCGCAAATAGTCTAGGCCTAAACTCACAACAGTTAATGGTACGCCCAACTGTTGGGCGGCCCTTTCAAGGCTGAAACCGCCCGGTTTGGCTGAATAGAAGGGCGTTAGAAATGTTATAGCCTCAACGTCGACGCCTTGCTCTTGAACCAGTTTTATAGCGAGGCTGCTGTCCAAACCGCCGGAAAAAAGCGCTAAGGCTTTAGCCTTCGATTTGGCCTTTTCCATAATCTCCGCATCTACTGGTTTAAAACCAGTTATTTAAGCACTGTTTCGCCTTTTATGGTCCGTAGCCTCCGAAGCTTGTGGCTAGAAAAATGCCGTACATTACGAGTAGTGTGGCGCCTTCCCTCCAGCTTATTTTTTCGCTGGATAGGAAATACCATAACAAGAGGTTTGTTATGAGCGAGAACATAATGAGGTGGGAGAAGGCCGCCATGTTGACGGCTAAAGGTGAGCCTATTAGGGCTACGCCTAAAATGCATGTTATGTTTATGAAGCAGCTTCCAACAATGTTGCCTAAAGCCAAATCCAAATGCCCCTTTTGGACGGCGTCAAAGCTTGTCGCCAACTCTGGTAGGCTTGTTCCAAAGGCAATTATGGTGGCGCCTATAACAACCTGCGGGACGCCTAAGCTTTCAGCAAGATAAGTGGCGGAATCCACAATAAAATATGAGCTGGCAACCACCAATGCGATACCCAAAAGTGCAAAAAGGGTGTACCAGGGAAGCTTCCGTTTCTCCTCTCCTAGGGAGCCTTCCTCCCTTATTTTCCTAACCTTTGAAAGCTGATAAACGTAGAAGACGAAAATTGCAAGAAGAATTACGCCTATAATTCTGCTTGCAAAACCTATGTAGAGAAGCGTCAATGGAACAACCGACGCTACAAAAAGCCCAAAATAAAGGGTTCCAATCTCCTCCTTAGCCATGGCTGGCGCGAGTTTTATGGCTTCCGAACTTTTCGAGGCTACGTAGAGAAAACACACGCCGAGGATTAGGCATATATCCACAATATTAGAGCCTAGAACATTTCCCACAGCGATGCCCATGCCCTCTCCGCTTATGGCGGCGAATATGGAAACGCAAAGCTCTGGAAGCGACGTGGAAAATGCCACTAGGATAAAGCCTATGGTTGTTTTCCCAAAACCCGTTATATCCGCAACTTTGATAGAATTCGTTATCGCCCAGTCGCTTGCCCTGTCTAGAATTACCAGCGAAGCCAAAAGAACAAGGGTGTTGCCAAGCACTCCCCACTCTTCAAACATCGGCAGCCCCTCGTTTGCCTAATCCAAAAAAGGCTTTGTATTAAAATATTTCCTTCAATGGATTTTGAATATGGAGCATAAAGCAAAAATGGTTTAGCCAACATAGGCTAACACATGGCGCAATTTGAAATAGTTTTCCTCGGGACGGGTGGGGGAAGATTCACAACCATCACCCAGAAAAGGCGAACAGCGGGAATCCGCATACTGGGCGAAAACTTGAACCTCCATTTAGACCCAGGCCCAGGCGCCCTCGTCTACTCAATAAGCGAGGGGTTAGACCCCCAGAAGCTCAACGCCATTTTTGTTTCCCACAGCCACCCAGACCATTACACGGATGCAGAAGTGCTTATTGAAGCCATGACCCGTGGCATGACGAAAAAGCGTGGAGTGCTCGCCGCAGCAAAAAGCGTTTTAAAGGGCAACGATGTCTGCGAACCTTCCATTTCGAAGTATCATCAGCAAATGGTTGAGCAAATCTTCGAAGCTGTTCCGAACATGCGCTTTCAAGTGGCAGACGTTGCGGTTTCGGTGGCGGAGGCGCGGCACACAGACCCAGACGCTGTGGGTTTCCGTTTCGAAACAAAGAAGTATGGCGATTTCGCCTACACCAGCGACACGGAATATTTTGAAGGCGTAGGCAAACACTACACCGGCGTGAGGCTACTCATGCTGTGCGTTATGCGGCCCGCCGGCAAACCATGGAAAGGCCACATGACAACAGGAGATGCCATAAAAATCGTCGAAGAAGCCCGTCCAGAACAAGCAGTTTTGACACATCTAGGCATGCAAATGATATTCCAGGGACCAGCCCGAGAAGCAAAACTCATTGAGGAGAAAACTGGAACGCCAACAGTGGCGGCGGAAGACGGCATGCGCATATTGTTTGGCGAAACCATAACGGTGAAGACTGCCAAAACCAAGCAGGGACTAGACAAATTCTTTTAAGGGTTAAACGCTTTCTCCTTACTGTTAAGGAAAGGTGTAAAATGCGCATAGTCATCCGACTGGGCGGTTCAGTTGTCGCCACACCAGTAAACATTCAACTGTTAGGCGAATACGCGGAAATACTCAAGAAGCTGAAAGCCCAAGGCCACGAGTTAGCCGTTGTGGTCGGCGGAGGCGCCCTAGCCAGAGAATTCATAAAAATCGCTAAAGAACTGGGCTTGCCGGAAAAAGACCAAGACGATTTAGCGATAAGCGTTTCAAGGCTTTACGCCCAACTTTTCGCAAAAATGCTTGGCGCAGATGTATGCCAAAAAATCCCAACAAGCATTGAAGAGGCGGCTGAATGCTTGAAAACCGGCAAAATCGCTGTTTTAGGAGGCCTAAAACCAGGCATGACAACGGATACTGTAGCTGCCATGGTGGCTGAAAGAATAAACGCCGACGTACTCATAAAAGCCACGGACCAGGAAGGCGTGTACGACAAGGATCCGAGGAGACATCCAGACGCCGTTAAACTTGACCGTTTAACCTTCGAGGAGCTGCCAAAGGTCCTAGCCGAAGACAGGCATAGGGCTGGTTTACACCAAATCCTAGACCCTGAAGCCGTAAGAATTTTGATGGCTAAACGTATAAAAGTCCGAGTCCTAAACGGCTTCAAGCCGGAAAACCTGCTGTTGGCCGTTGAAGGGAGGCCTGTTGGAACAATAATAGAATAGCTTTTCGTTCAATATGTGGGACAAAGCTTATAAGGAAGTAAGGCTTCTGTTTATCGAATTTGATATCGATGGTGATATAAATGTTTGATGAATGTGAACGCTGTCCCCCTCCGCCTCTTCCACCGTTCAGGCATTGGTTGAGGCATATGGCTGCTGTGCCTAAAGGTTATTTGCGCTATCAAGTGCTTGAGCTTTTGAACGAGAAACCCATGTCAGGCTCGGAAATCATGAGCGAAATTGAGAAGCGCACTGGCGGATGTTGGAAGCCGAGTCCGGGCTCTGTTTATCCGCTTCTTGCTTGGCTTCAGGATAACGGCTACATCCGCGAAGTGCCAGCTGAGGAAAGCGGCGTAAAACGGTACACGCTAACAGACAAAGGTAAGCAGCTCCTCGAGGAGCAGCGGAAAGTGCGCGCCCAGTTCCGCATGGGCAGAAAATTCCTTTTCCCGCCATTTATTGGCGCTTTTTGGATGAGGAGGATTCAGCCGGAAAAAGCCGAGGAGATCAGCGAGGCTTTTAGGCGCTTGTTCGAGGCTTTGTTTAGTTTGGGCTTAACCCTTGAGGAAAGGTTTAGCGAGCAAGCTATAAAAGAGGCTTTAACCGTTATAAACGAAACCGCCCGGAGGCTTGAGGAAATAGAACGGAAACTGCGGGGTGAAAAGGCTTGACTGATGAAGTGATTAAGGCTGAAAACCTAACGAAGGTTTTCAACAGAAGCCTAGTAGCCGTAGACCACGTAACCTTCAGCGTCCGTGAAGGCGAAATCTTCGGTTTTTTGGGGCCGAACGGCGCGGGCAAAACCACAACCATAAACATGCTTATAACGGTGCTTAAACCAACGGAAGGCGACGCCTCAGTGCTGGGCTTCGACGTGGTTAAACAAGCCAACGAGGTTCGCAAAGTTATCGGCGTTGTGCCCCAAGAATACACGGCGGACGAGGACTTGACGGGTTATGAGAACATAATGTTGTGCGCAGACTTGTATGGGATTCCACGCGACATAGCCAAAAAACGCGCCTTAGAACTGTTGGACCTTGTAGAGCTGACAGAGTTCAAGGACAAAAGGGTTGAAACCTACTCGGGTGGGATGCGCCGCCGACTTGAGCTTGCATGTGGACTGATTAACAGGCCTAAAGTGTTGTTTTTGGATGAGCCCACTTTGGGTTTGGATGTGCAGACGCGGGCTGCCACGTGGGAGTATATTCGGCGTTTGAAGAAGGAGTATGGCATGACGCTTTTCATGACGACGCATTATTTGGAGGAGGCTGACACCCTCTGCGACCGCATAGCCATCATCGATCACGGCAAAATAATCGTGTCTGGCACGCCCAGCGAGCTTAAAGACAGCTTGGGCGGAGACATAATCACCATAACTATCAAAGAGAACGCCGATGTTACAGATATAATCCGCGGTGTTGAAAACGTGAAAGAGGTTCGAAAAGAAAACGAAGCCTACAGAATTAAGGCCGCGAAAGGCGAAGCGACAGCACCCCTAATAATTGAGGCCTTGAGGCGGAAGGGCTTCACAGTGACGAGGCTTTCGCTTACAGAGCCAACCCTAAACGAGGTTTACTTGGAGTACACTGGCAGAGCCATCCGCGACACGGAAGAATCAAAAGAATCATTCATCGCCCAAAGAATAACCCTAAGGAGGGCACGCGGAAGATGAACAAGGCAAGTGCCCCAAACGAGTGCAGGCCAAGCTTTGCAAGAGGATTGTGGGCTTTAACCCGCCGCGAGCTCAAAAAATGGCTCAGCGACCCAGTCATGCTCGTAATGTTTGTGCTCCAACCCCTCATATGGATGGGGTTGCTAGGCAAATCCATGAACATTCAAGGGTTATTTTCATCGGGCAGTCTTGGCAACATAGACATTCCCAACATTCAGATACCGGGAAGCTTTGCGAATCCTCCCTTCAACGGAATTATAGTCATACCGGGGAAATTGCTCGCGCAACAGCTTCAGCAAGAGTTTTCAAAAATAGGCACAAGTGTTATGCAGAACACTTTCGGCGTAACGGACTACTTTAGTTTTATGGCTGTTGGCATGGTTTCCATGATTGTTATGACCACTACCATGTTCAGCGGCATGTCCATTGTCTGGGACCGCCGTCTGGGCTTTTTGGACAAAGTAATAAGCACTCCGGTTTCGCGGGCAGCCATAATATTCGCAAAAATTCTTAACGCGACTTTTAGGGCTATGTTCCAAGCCACAGTGATTTTGGCGCTTGCCTATCTGCTGGGGCTTCAGTTTAGCTCAACGTTTACGCCGCTTAACCTTCTAGGGGTTTACGCCGCCATATTCCTTTTAGGCGTGGGGCTTTCTTCTGTTTTCATAGCCTTCTCCATAAGGTCAACCCGAATGGAGAGGCCCATGCAGTTTGTAAGCCTCATCACAATGCCTTTAATGTTTGCAAGCAACACCTTCTTCCCAGTCAACCTCATGCCAGACTGGATGCAAGCCATTGCCAAAGTAAACCCGCTGACATATCTAACAGACGCCATTAGAAGGCTCACCATACTGCCCATGGACACGGCAGCCCTAATAGTGGACTTTACCTATCTAGGCTTGTTTGCGGCGGTTCTCGCCACAATAGGCATAGTGCTCGCGTGGCGTTACTTAACAAGGTAGAGGCTGGCCACCTTATGGCTGTTGTTGAAACCATCAACCTTAGAAAGGTGTATATGCTTGGCAAGGTTCCAGTGGAAGCCTTGAGGGGCGTTAACCTAAAAGTTGAGGAGGGCGAATTCCTGTCCGTTCTTGGACCTTCCGGAAGCGGAAAATCAACGCTTCTGAACCTTATAGGAGCCTTGGACAAGCCCACCGACGGAAAAGTTTTCGTTGACGGTGTTGATGTTTCAACCCTTAATGAGAATGAGCTTGCCAGTTTGAGACGCAAAATAGGCTTTGTCTTTCAGTTCTTCAACCTAATTCCAAGGTTCACCGCCCTAGAAAACGTTGAAATGCCCATGGCCATTGCGGGCGTGGGCAAAGAGGAAAGGCGAAAACGCGCAGCGGAACTGTTGGAAACTGTCGGCTTAGCCGACAGAATGAATCATAAGCCTACCGAACTCAGTGGAGGCGAACAACAGCGGGTGGCCATAGCCAGAGCCTTAACCAACAATCCGCGTTTTCTACTCATGGACGAGCCAACGGGGAATATTGACTCTAAAAACGCTTACGAAATAATCCAGCTTGTGAAGAGGTTGAACCGTGAAAAAGGTGTAACAATAATCATGGTTACCCACGACCAACGCCTAGCCTCAGAAGCCACAAGAACAGTGCACATGCTTGACGGTTTAATAGTGAAGGAAATGGTGAACAAGACATGAAGCCAAAAGACATATTCTCGTATGCTTATAGCGCCATAAAACTGAGGAAACTCCGCGCTGCACTAACAACTTTAGGCGTTGTTATAGGCATAGCCGCCATAGTGGCGTTGCTTTCCATAACCCAAGGCTTGCAAATAGCCATAGCCTCCCAACTTCAGAAAGGGTTCGCCACTGACACGTTGATTGTTTCAGCTGGCGGCGGATTAGGCGGGGCAGATGCAAGCTTCAGCCTACTGGTCAACGACACACGGACGATAAGCCAAATAGAAAACGTAACAGCCGCTCTAGCCATAATCCAAAGGGTTGGCTACATAAAAAATGCTGATGGGCGAACTCGCCGCGCAACAATAGTGGGTGTGGACTTTAAAGCGTACAAGGAGGTTTACGGCAGCACTTTCACAGCCGAAAACGGAGAGGTCCCATTAAACCCGGAAAACACCGCCGTTGTTGTCGGGAAACGGGTAAGCGACCCGTGGGGCAACGGAACATTGTTTTGCATGGCTGGCGACACTGTGGAAATTTTATGGACTAACACGACGGCCCGTCCCCTCAGAAACGAAACCTACACGGGCAATGTTGTGGCGGTTCTCCAAGAAGTAGGCGGCTTCAGCGTTGGCGGGCCTTCTGACACAAGCATATACATTCCAATAACGCATGCGCAAAGCTTCTTTGGAACAGATAAATGCGAAATGATTATTGTTAAGTTGAAAAGTGATGATAAAACGACAATTGACAGCACCGCCAAAGCCATAAGAAGCCTTTTCGGCGGCCAAGTTGTTGTGACGTCTGCCACGGCTGTTCTCAACATTATTTCCAGCGTTTTCTCCACCATAGAGCTTTTCTTGGCTGGAATAGCCGCCATATCGCTTCTTGTGGCGGGGATAGGCATAATGAACATAATGATTGTCTCTTTGATGGAGCGCACTAGGGAAATAGGCATCCTAAAGGCTTTGGGAATGAAAAACCGCACAGTGCTGCTAATCTTCCTAACAGAAGCAGCCATAATAGGCTTGATGGGCGCATTAATCGGCGTTGGAACAGGCTGGGCGCTGGCGGAACTAGTCGTAAGAATATTCAGCGCCAACGGCGTTGGATTCGGCGTGCGTCAAGGCGGTCAAGCTGCAATTGCTGGCGGAATAGCTATAGCTCCAGTTTTGACGCCTACGGTTTTGTTGGGCGCCATAGCCTTCGGCCTATTAGTCAGTATTGTTTTCGCCTTGTATCCGGCTTGGCGTGCTTCAAGGCTTAAGCCAGTGGAAGCCCTAAGATATGAATAACAGCAAATTTATTTAATGCGCCATAGCCTTTCTTAAAGCAAGGAAGCTGAACTCGAGTGTTTAGCATTAAAAGAAGCCTTGGCATACCGATGGGCGGCCCAGTCCGCATCAAAACACGTCCTTGGGCAACCATAGCCCTAATAATTGCAAACATCGCAGTTTACGCAATATCTTCCTACCAGAACTTTTTCCTAGAGGTAAGCGACTACTGGGTTAGCGCCGGCGGCTTCGTCCCATCGCTGATCGCCATGCCAACCCAGCTTTACCGAATTTTCTCATCCATGTTTTTGCATGCTGACTTCTTCCACATCCTCTTTAACATGTATTTCCTCTACCTTTTTGGAAGAGCCGTCGAGGAAGCCTTGGGCAGAATACGCTATCTCGCCCTATACTTTGTCTCCGGAATAGCTGCATCCATATTCCATACCGCTTTCAGCTTTTTGGGCGGAGCAACCGCCTACGTAGTTCCAGCCATAGGCGCTTCAGGCGCCATAAGCGGAGTTTTAGGCGCCTACCTAATCCTTTTCCCCGGCACCTACCTTGTGATGGGTTGGTTCTTTCTATACATCCCAATGTTCTTTAGGATGAAAGCCGCCTATTATCTAGTTTTTTGGTTTGCAACCCAAGTGATTTACGGATTTGCAAGGCTCGGTGGAAGCACAGCCGTCTTCGCCCACGCAGGAGGCTTCATAGCGGGCGTGGCACTATTACCGCTTGTCGCTAAAAAGGAAAGGCTAGTCCAGTTTAGACTTGCGAGACAACAAGCCTTATGGCCAGCATACGTAATATTCACGCCAACACCCGTCAAAAGCCCAGGACTGGGCAAAACCACAAAGACTGTTATGGCTGTGCTTTTGGCCGCCCTCCTTTTCGGGGCAGCCTACGCCTCAAGCGGCCATTCCATCCAAGGCAGCATAAAAGCAGCCATCCTCCGATATTCTTTTGAAGGAACACCGTACATGGATTATGTAGGCTTTCAGCTTCAAAATATTGAAGGCCAACTTTCCCAAGTGTCGCTGGATGAAACACGAATTCTGTTGAATAGGCTCTATGCGGCTGAGCTGCTCTACAACAAGGTTAAAGCCAACCAAACTGTGAACCTAAACAATTTGGACGTTAAATTGTTTGTGAGAGTTGGTGGATGGCCAGTTACAGTGGACACGTCTGTAATAAGTTTTAACGGGAAATACGATGAAGACGGCTTCCTAAACCATGGTGTAGGTGAACTGAAAACTCAAGTGATTTTTATAGACTATAATGGTAGGCCTTCCGTCAGCGACTACTTTGTTTACTATAGTTTTGAGTTGTCTTCGCAGACAGTAAACTTAACCTATATAACACAATATACCGGAATTTTATCGCTGGTTGCCACGGCTGCTGCCCTTGCAGTGGCTCTCACAAAGGATAAGGATTTGACGTTGATTGGCGAGGAGCCTGAAAGGCTTTGGAGGCCTTTCACGCCCTATTATGCTTAGAATGAAGGAGGCTTAAGGGCGTGGTTAAGCGTTTTTATCCAAGCCAGCCTGTTGTGGGTGTTGGCGCCATAATAATTTGTGATGGTAAAATATTGTTGGAAAAGCGTAGGGGCGAGCCTGGAAAAGGCAAGTGGAGTGTTCCTGGCGGCTTGGTGGAGCTTGGCGAAACCACGGTGGAGGCGGTTATTCGCGAAGTCAAGGAGGAGACGGGTTTGGAAGTCGCCGAACCCGAGCTTATAGATGTGGTGGACAACATTACCCGCGACGAAAACGGCGAAATAAAATGGCACTTCGTCATAATAGACTATTTTGTAAAAATTAAGGGCGGCGAGCTTCGGGCGGGAGACGACGCTGAAGAACTCCGCTGGGTGCCATTGGCTGAAGCCGAAAAATACGATTTAACCAAAACCTTTAGGAGTTTTCTCCAAAGGAACCGGACGCTGTTGGAAAAGCTTGACTCACGCCTTCAGCCCGGCTGCCCGTAAAGAATAGGCGTGTTTCCCCCATGGTTTTGACGTCTAGTGCTCGGACTTTAACGACTATTGGAAAGTCTCTAACAACTTTGCCCAGCGCTAGGCAGTGGTGGGGCGGAAGGTCGCGGGCTATGGATTTAACGGTTTCTGCATCTACGCGAGCGGCTCGTGAAACCACTTCCAAGTCATGTTCATTAGTGAAGTTGAAGAGGAATATGTTGTCGGCTTGGCGGTAAATGTTTTCGCGGATGGTGTCAGGCTGGTTTGTTATGAAGGTTGTGAATATGCCGAAGTGGCGCATCCGCGTCACAATGTCGTCCCAATAGGTTTCCCGCAAATACAAGTGGGCTTCTTCGGCGAATAGGAAAACAGCCTTAAGCCTCCAGCTCGTCAAAAGCTCCACAAGTTTGCCTAAAACATATTCGACGACGATTTGGCGGTCTATGGGCGAAGTGTTCCGCAAATTAATTATCACGGCGCCGCCCTCCTCTCTAGCCTTGAAAAGGCACTCTTCAAGAAGATTTGCCTCCGCCACGTTGTCGGTGAAAAAGCCTGAATTCACCAAGGCGTGGTAGCGGCTGAAAAGCGCATCCCGCACATTCTGGTTGCAGTTCCAGTTGCGGATAGCCTCGCCCAACTCATGAAGCGTTAAACACCCTTTATCTTTGAGGTATTGCCATATACGGCGGAATTCGCGGGCTGAGGTGCCGGGCAAATGCAAGGCGTGAATGAGAATGTTCAATATTACGTTTAAGTGGAGCTGTTTTAGGGCGACTTTGAAGTTTTGGGCTGGTGTTAAAACGTGGATTTTGTTGTAGTAGGCGTTGCGTTTCCCGTCAGACGTTAAGCCCAAACCGGTGTATTCGCCGTTTAGGTCTAGGACGACGACAACCGCCTTGTACTGGAGGAGGCTTGTTATCAGAAGCTTGGAGAGGTGCGACTTGCCGGTTTCCTTCTTGCCAGTGATGATGTTAAGCCGGCCGTCCAGTGAGGAAGCATCTATGGTTAAGAGCGAGTTTTCTTTTGTCACGCCTAGAGTTATGGGGAGGTTGCCGTTCACTTTCGCCAGTTTAAGCAATGTGGCGATGGGCAGTTTTCTAACCGAGGACTGGGAACGCGACGGAAGCCAAGAAGTGCTTGGGCTTAGGATTTCGCCTTCCACCGTAGCGCGGATCTTGCAGATTAAAAGCCTTGAATCCTGAATGTATGTTATGTGAGGGGCTATCTCTAAGGGGTCTATGTCCTCGCCTTGGATTAGTCCTCCGCCGTCTGGGAGGCTTCGCAATAGCTCTTCTAAAACGCCTGGAATGTTGGCGAACTGCACGTCTATGACCTGGGCTATTAACGCTTTTTGGGCTTCCGCGTCTTCAATTAGCAGGTAGTCACCTTTCTCCACGTTTTCGTTTGGAAAGCTGAGGATTTGGATTATGTTGCCCTCTTTTTTATACAACCTCATGGTGGTCTTCCCCTTTTCCGAAGGGTCCAAACAGTAGCCGGTGCATGTCTGGGCGCTCAATTATTTTTAGGCGGTAGCGTTGTTGGATGAAGTGTTGCATGGCAATCACCTCGTTGGCCGTGAAAGTGCATAGGATGTGCGCTAAACGAAGTGTTTCTGGGTAGCCATGCATCATCAAGTCGTTTCCCAGAAGCCTTTCAACGGCTTCTATGCGTTTTTGGGTTGGTAGTTCGCGGTCTATGTCCAGCCTAAAGGCGTAGTTGCCTCTGGCTAGTTTTGCCACGTAAACCTCGCCTAGCAGTGTCAGCGGAGGTTTAGGCTTTATATTTGTCACTTCTATTAGGCATGGGGGCTTGTGGGCGGGGAAAGCCTCTGTTATTAGGCAGCCGTTAAACCGCAGTGTTGTCACTTTTGTGAAGGCTAGGACTGTGTTGCCGTTGCTTCTGGCGGCGGCTAAAATTTCCTTTAACTGTTGGGTTGGAGTGTCGGCTGTTCCAGCGGTTAAAGAGCCGTCGAAGAGGATTAGGCTGTCCTTCATGGTTTTGGCTAGGGATGCTTGCAGCCACTTTTCTAAGAGATTTGCCATTCGCATTGGAATTTGGAGGAAGCTCGGCGAGGCTTGAGGGTTTTGTTCTGGAAAATACGCCTTCAAAAGGGTGCGATAAACTTCTTGGAGATTCTCTTCAGTAATGTGGAATATGAAGGGTCCTACGCGTAGGTAAGCGTAGTTTTTGGCTTTTTTCCATATGGTGGTGCCGCGGACTGCGATGATTATGCCTTTGCTTGTTTCGCCCAGTTTTATGCTGGATGTGTCGACGGCGGCTATTGTTGTTGGGGGTTCTGGCTTTGGGCTTAGTGGTATGGGCTGAGTTGGCGGGACTAGTTGTTGGGTGATTAGGGTTTCTTGGTTGTTGGTGTTGTTGAAGGTTTGTTGAATTGTTTGTTGGTTTAGTTGAAGGGTTTGGTTTTGCACTTGTTTCAGCGAGTGGAGGCTTAGTTCTAGGAAACGTTGGGGTAGCGCTGTGTCGATGGTTGTTTGTGGAAAATTATATTTTGGTGTTATTGTTATAGTGTATTGTTCAATCACCAAGATTCACCAACAGCCAATTGTTTGGGCGAAGGAATATATAAATGTTGTGCATGAACAAATTGCACAATTCAATATTCAACAAGGTGGAAAATTGACACAACCGTCTCAAAAACCACCTATCCGCCTAAAAATGCGAATAGGCGAAATAGAAATCGAAATAGAATGCCAAGAAGACCAACTACAATCAGCCGTAGACCGCATCCTATCCACAGTAACAGAAAAACTCAAACAAGCGCCCCTCTCCATAACTGAACGGGCGGCAGCACCACCACGCGCAGAAACATGTAAAGGCGTAATCCAAAAACTATGGGAAGAAGGATGGTTCGCAATGCCAAAAACCCTAAGCGAAGTCCACAGTGAAATGGCAAAACGCGGATTCCACTACGACCGAACGGCGGTAGCCCACGCCCTCATAGACCTAGTAAAAGAAGGCATACTAACCCGAGACGGCAAACCCCGCAGATATCAATACGCCCAAAAAAGACCACCACCATAAAAACCGATTTTAAAGTTCAAACATTTGGTCCACAAGTCCTTCTAACGAATATAAGAAATTAAAGTGTGGTCTGAGAAAATCTTCTGTTAGAAAATCTGCCATAATTGGTCGCGGTATCCATACTCCGCCTTGTTTTTTCATATTTTCGCTGAATTCCCTTTCTGCTTTTTCATACTCCGCTTTGTCAATTTTCTTGACCGCAACACCAATGGTCTCCCCGTTCCTTCTGCAAACTAAGTCGCATCCTAATCCAATCTACTTTATAATCAAGACTGATAAAGTGCTGGTATAGGATTCCTTGAACTTCTATTTCACTAAACTTATCCCAATGAATTGGCATAACCTTACATCTGACACGTCGAGTTCATAACAGATATATTTGTGGTTTGGTTAGTTCTTTTAGAGGCTAGGGTTATGAGCGTTGAAGTGTTGGAAGACATCCGAAGAGAACTCCGCGAGTTGA
>Ga0080004_1156793_pt1 | contig 33025 bp, 31 predicted proteins | sample WasSprMetagenome_FD_69207 | JGI IMG/M metagenome (GOLD analysis project Ga0080004, IMG submission 69207) | Sulfidic aquatic microbial communities from Washburn Spring, Yellowstone National Park, USA - WS (SPADES assembly) (version 2) | ecosystem: Environmental > Aquatic > Thermal springs > Hot...
GATTAGTTGTAGATAGCTATGGATAGTTGGTTTATATTTATTAGCTTCTCTTATGTGTGTTTACTCGTTGATGATGAGTCTTGGGACATAAGTTATTGTCTTCAATGCGGATGAGGGGCTTTTGGGTTATGTGGAGCCCTGATAGCCCGGGCAGTGATGCGATGAAAACCCGAACGGAGCCCGGGAACCCCGAGGCAAAAAAGTGTTCAGAGATATTCACAGGTAACTACAAATGATTGCCTCGGGGAAACCCGTTTTTGATGAGTACAGGTTTGTTTACAACTGAAAGCCTCGCCTTTTAAGGCGGGGGTGAAATATAAAAGCTTTTAAATTCTCTTTGTTTAATTGCCATTGGTGGTGAGAATTAAAATCTTTGAGCCATTAGCGATGATAAATGATCCACGCATAACCCCGAGTTCCGAGAGGGATAGGGGTAATGGGCCGAAGACCCGGCCCGGGATTGAACCCAAAGGGGATGTAATCCCAAACCTCCCCGCACTAGCAAGAACCCTTGCACTTCAGGGCGGGGAGGAGGTCAGAATGATGCCTGTGTATTTATTAGAATTTTTTTAGTATTTATGAGTACGTTTCTGCAAGGTGGTCTCTATGAGTAGTATTGTGAAAGACATTGAGTCTGAGGCTGCGAGGATTATTGAGGATGCTAGGAGGAGGGCTGAGGAGATATTGGGAGAGGCTAGGAGGAAGGCTATGGAGATACTTGAAGATAGGTCTTATCTCGTGGATTTAATGGCTGAGAGGAAGAGTCTCGAGGATAAAACCGAGAGTGAGGCTAGGCGAGTAATTGATGAGGCACATAAGAAAGCCCGTGATTTAAAAGAGTCTATGAAAACTAGAATTGATAGCATAGCTAAGCGAGTTGCCTCAATGGTTGCCTGTGTCGAGGTCTGATAACGCTTGTCTCTTCTCTCAAAGATCTCCTTAAACAAGCCGGATATTGCTTTAAGGGCATACGTTATTACGCCGAAGGAGAGTGCTGAAACCCTTGTTGAAGAGCTTGTGAGGAAAGGAATTTTCGAGCCACTACCACCACAAGAAGCGGGTAAAGCACTGGAGATTGTTAAGAAAAGGTATGAGTTATCTGAGAAAGCAATTGGGTTATTTAGAGAACTGGGCTCGTTGGTTAAGAAGAGGGTTGAGGTAGAGGTTAAGGAGTTACCGTGGGATACTGATAAAGCACTCGAGAAACTCGTAGCTGACTTCGAGGAGTTAAGGGATATTGCTACACGCTTAATCAGTGAATCCGAGAAACTTAAGGGAAAGCTAGAGAAGCTTAAAGCACTAAGAATAGTGGTCACGGAACTTTCGAGAGAGGGACTACTCGACAAGTCGCTACTAGACTATGAAGGAGTGTACTTAGCATCAAAGACTCTCTATGGAGGTGTCAAGGATTTAGAGTACGTAGCCTCTAGGTCTCTGAAAACTTTCTTTTACCGCGCTATAGGCGAGGAGAAGGCTGTTGCCGTGGTTCTACTTGAAAAGAAGGTATATGAGAGCAATAAGTCCCTTATAGAGAAACTAGAGGTTCCGGTAAGAGACCTAGTGGGAGGCGGGGAGCAACTAAGTCTAGATAATGTGGATAACGCTATTAGAGAAGTTGAAGCAGAGTTGAGTGCTATTGATAATAGGCTTGAGGAGTTATTAGAGAGTAGACTATACGAGCTAGCACTACTCAAAGTCCTAGCAGAAGTCATTAACTCAGAGCTAGGCGTTCTCGGCAAGGCCTTGAGCTCAAAGTACATGGCTGTTGTAGTGGGCTGGACTCTTAAATCCCGGGCGAGCGAATTGGAGAAAATAGTGGGTGTAAATAGTGGCTACGTAGTCTACGAGGCGGATCCAAATCCACCCGTGGAGTTCAATAACCTCAAGCCATTCAAGCCATTCGAGGTAATCACGGAGGTTATGGGTTTACCATCCCCCAGCGAGTGGGATCCCACGCCACTACTCACATACTTCTACTTGATATTCTTCTCGCTGATGTACCCGGATGTTGGATACTCCATTGGCTTGATTATTGGGGCGAGACTCGTACTACCCTACTTTGTTGAGAACCGGGAGACCCTCAAGAGGTTGATAAACATAGCGACGTATGCCGGCATAGCTGGGTGTATAACTGGTTTCCTAGCTAACAGCTTCTTCGGGTCGCTGCTGGGATCCTATATAGGGTTAATTGTCCCAAACGCGCTGCCAAGCCTGCCGGCGAGGCTATCCGATCCAGGCGCTCTCGGGTCTGCTGTTACAAGGTACATGGCGCTCGTCCTCCTCCTCGGGTACTACGTGGTGATCTTAGCTCACATTCTAGGTGCTGTGAAGAACGCTATTACTAGGAACAAGCTTGGATTCATCGGTGAGGTGTTAATAATAGCTATAACGGTCATTGGGCCGGCCGCTATACAAGTTGCTCTTGGAATTCAAACAGATGTGTGGGGTTTATCGAGGAGCGTGAGCCGGGACGTAGTAATATACACCGCGGTTTCACTGGTTGTGTGTTATGCAGCGTTTAAAGCGGTGCTAGATAGACCGTTTGGCGTAATCCTGTGGCTTTTCGATGTACTCGGTATACTGGCTGATGTTCTTTCATTTGTTAGAATAGCTGGTTTAGCTATCGGTAGTGCTGTATTAGCCGAGCTCATTAATAGCCTAGTACTCGGCGTGTATTCATCGCTGAGTTCTATTAGCTTCATACTCGGCATATCAGTTGGCGTCTTGATAACATTAGTACTACATGTAATAAACTTAGGAATGTCATCTCTAAGTCCCTTTATACACTCATTGAGGCTAGTGATGTACGAGCTCTCATCGAAATTCTATGAGGGCTCTGGTAGAAGGATATCACCGGCAATTATACCGTTAACTAGAGTAAAGATAGGTACAATTAGTTGATAAAGTATTAAATCCCGTGCAATTATTGGTATGGTTGGTGGTTAAAGTGGACGTCTACACACTCATAGCTACTATAGGTCCGGGTTTAGCTGAGGGTATGGCTGTAGCAGGTACAACATTGGGTATAGCTGCAGCAACTGCATCAGGTATCCCAACACTTGCGGAGGACCCCGGTATGAGAGGTAGAGTCTTCATTCTAGCATTTCTACCAATGACTCAGACCCTAGTCTATGGATTCACATATATGTTCCTATCATACTACCTCATATTACCTAGTATCATTGCTAAGCATGGTGGAGCTATACCGCCGCACATAGCTGGAGCAATCCTCGGTGTAAGCCTCTTCGTTGGATCAGCAGAATGGGTCTCAGCGTGGATGCAGGGCGTGATTTGCGGTCAAGTCGGGGCACAACTCATTAAGACGCGGGGCGGTATATTCGGGAGCGGAATGATACTGGCAATTTACGAGGAGTTATTTGGAGTTCTAGGAATGGTCTTCGGTTTAGTGATGCTGTTTTTATTCGCAACTTGGTGAGCAGCTGGGGTAATTTCATTGAGTTTAGAAGAGTTAAGAAAAACTGTGATCAATAAAGCTAAATTGGAAGCTGAAGAGAACGTTAGAGAAGCTCTTGAAAAAGCGAGGAATATTATTAAAGAAGCGGAAGAAAAGAAAAAAGCGATGATCGAGGAAGAGCGTAGAAAACTTCTAAGCGAACTCGAACTGGAGGCTAAGTTAGCTGAAGCCAGGAGGGAGGCAAGGCTTATCGTTGTGAAAGCTAAGCATGAAGTAGTAGAGGAGATTAGGGAAAAAATTAAAATACTGCTTGAAAACATGGATGAAGATAAAAGGAGGAAATCACTTAGGAAACTATTACTCGAATCACTCGAAGAATTGAAGAATTGCGGGTTTAAAGTAGGGGATATAACGTTATATGTTTCGCCTAGGGATAAAGGTATCGTTGAGGATCTCTTGCGAGAGCTAAACATTAATGGGAAAATAGTGGAGAACAGTGGAATCATCGGCGGCTTATTAATATCAACACCTGGAAACGAGGTATCCATCGATAATACCTACAGCTCTAGAATCGAGAAAATCCTCCGCGCTGTTCTACCCGAAATACTTAAAGGGTGGTAATATCTTGGCTGACAAGGATACAGCTAAAGCAGTATTATATGTGGAGCTATCTAAGCCGCCTATGGTGCCTGACCTTGTAAAGCACGTTGAAGAGAGATCCCCGCCTAGTAAAATGGTTGCTCTTGAAGGTTATAAGAGTACACAAGCTAAACTCGCATCTTCCAGGAACCTTGAGGACTTAGATAACGCTCTATATGAATTATCACTACTGGATCTAAATAGTGTAATACGTTTTTTACCTATGGAATATGCTCGAATCCTTAATAGTCTCATGGAGGCATATGAGTTAGAACTTGTATACTCTAAACTAGCTTCAAAGATCCTGGATGAAAAACCATTGCGTTACGTAAGGCTAGTGGACTACGATGCCTGCACTGGAATTAATAGATTCAGCTGCGTGATCTCAAATCATCTTAACAAGCTTGGATCAATGTGTACGGGGATCGATGAGGACTGCGACAGAGCTCTAGGAGTAGCAGTGCTGCTGGACGCGTTGCTCTACATGAGATACCTTGATAACTTAAATGCACTCAAGCTAAAAGAAGACATAGCTATGAGAGAACTTATGATTAATAGCATCAAGTATCTTAAGGGAGCAGGCTCTATTTACTTCGAGTCTGGGTTGAACAAGATCCATGAAGCACTGAGAGATAAGAAGGATCTGCTTGAGACGTGGTGTAAGGCGACGCTAGCGCTGTACGAGATTTCTAAAAACGCACTCTATTATACCAATGTACTTGTGGACCTCGTAACACTGTATGGTATTGACAGAGTATTAAGGTATAAATTGCTAAGAGTAATTTACTCAAGGTGGTTAAAGCCTTGGTGAACGAGCTTAAGAAAGCAGTGGTTATAGCTAACAAGGAGACAGCGAGTTTCTATAAACTACTGGGATTCAGCATAGTTCACGGTGTAAGTGACCCGAGTGAGGCCCTTAAACTAATAACTGAATACAAATCCAGGATGGATGTTGGAGTAGTCGTGATCGAGGAGTCCTTAATGCATGAACTGGGATTAGATCACATGAGTTTCAACGATAAAGCCTTAACACCACTAATAACCACTATACCGGATACAAGGGAGTTTTTAACACGTAACCCTAGTTTATACTACAAGAAGCATGCTTTGAGAATAATCGGTTACGAGGTGTCAATATAAATTGCCTAATCGACTTGGTAGAATCTATAGGATCGCCGGGCCACTAGTAGTTGCAGAAGGTTTGGAGTCCCCCAGAATGTACGAGGTTGTATACGTTGGCGGAGAAGGGTTGATCGGGGAGATTATAGCCATTAGGGGTGAAAAAGTATACATACAAGTCTACGAAGAGACAACGGGGCTCACTGTTGGAGAGAGAGTTGAAGCTACTGGTAGACTCCTCTCAGCTGAGCTGGGTCCAGGCCTCATAGGCACAATATATGATGGCCTGCAGAGACCAGAACTAGAGATTGGGAAGCTAACGGGCGATATATTCATTAAGAGAGGTGTGAGAGTAAACTCCCTCGATAGGAGTAGGAAGTGGGTTTTCAATAGGAGTAGTGGAGTCAAGATCGGAGAGAAAGTTTCTGAAGGAGATGTTCTCGGCTCTATCCAGGAAACCCCTATACTAGAACACAAGGTAATGGTGCCGCCAGGTGTTAAAGGCGTAATTGAGTGGATTGCTGACAGCGGAGAATACACTGTTGAAGAAACAGTGGCTGTTATCTCCACGGGAGAAGCAAAGATTGAGGTTAAGCTACATCAAGTGTGGCCTGTGAGAGTTCCAAGACCATACAGGGAGAAACTAACACCCAGCGAGCCCCTTATCACGGGTAAGCGGGTAATAGACCTTGTTTTCCCAATAGCGAAAGGCGGTAAAGCAGCGATACCCGGAGGCTTCGGAACAGGTAAAACAGTTCTCCTGCAATCTCTAACTAGGTGGGGTCACGCGGATGTAGCGATATTCGTTGGTTGCGGAGAGAGAGGTAACGAGATGGCTGATGCACTGAAGAGTTTCAGAGAACTCTTCGATGTTAGGCGTGGTAGACCCATGATGGAGAGATCGGTGTTTATAGCGAACACTAGCAATATGCCTGTTGCAGCTAGAGAAACAAGTGTATTGCTTGGTGCTACTATAGGTGAGTACTTCAGAGATATGGGTTACAATGTCCTCCTAGTAGCGGATTCCACGAGTAGGTGGGCTGAAGCCATGAGGGAGATTAGCGGTAGAATGGAGGAAATGCCTGGTGAGGAAGGGTTCCCCGCATACCTCGCAAGTAGATTAGCGGACTTCTACGAGAGAGCTGGAAGAGTCACCGCGCTCGGTGACCCTCAGAGAACGGGTAGTTTGACTATTTTCGGCTCTGTCTCACCACCAGGCGGAGACTTCAGTGAGCCTGTTACAAGAAATACTCTGAGGTATATACAGGCCCTTTACGCACTAGACTACGATTTAGCTACTAGAAGGCATTTTCCCGCTATAAGCTGGCTCATGAGTTATAGTCTATACGTAGACTTCGTGAAAGAGTACCTTAACGAGGTTTCAGGAGGCAAGTGGTATGAGTACAGAAACCTCTTTTTGAAAATACTGCAGCGGGAAGCAGAGCTACTTGATATAGTTAGACTCGTTGGTCCCGAGACTTTGCCTGAGGAAGATAAGTTGCTACTGGAGGTTGCCAAGATGATCAAGGAGGGATTCCTCCAGCAATCCGAGTATGATCTCAATGATGCTTACTCATCACTCGAGAAAGGGTTCCTGATAATGGAGGCTATCTTAGAGTTCTACAACACCTCCCTCAAGCTGGTTAAAAACGGTGTTCCAGTATTCAAGATCAGGGAATTAAAGTCCCCGTACCTAATATATAGGTTTAAGCTTTACCCGCTGGATGAAGCGAGGAATCTCTACAACATGTTCAGGGAGACTTTTAAGAAGGAGGTTGAAGAATTAATGGGTGGGACTCATGGAGGATAGGCTCTATACTAGGATCACGAGGCAAGTATACAGTGCACGTGGTTCACTCGTATTTGTGAAATCCATACCCGGTATAAGCTACGGTGAACTCGTAGAACTAGATGTTGACGGTGAAGTAAGGCTTGGACAAGTCGTAGACGTATCACAGGATGTAACCATTATACAGATATTCGGTTCATCCCTGGGAATTACCCCGGGTAAAACAGCTATAAGAGTACGAGGCGAGAGGCTCAGTATACCCGTCTCAGTCGATATGCTGGGCAGAGTATTCAATGGACTAGCGCAACCCCTGGATGGTGGGCCACCAGTAGTACCCGAGGAATACGCTGATATACATGGAGAGCCCTTGAACCCTGCTCTACGTGAACCTCCCTCAGAGTTCATTGAAACAGGTGTATCCGTTATAGATGCCATGTTCACACTTGTGAGAGGCCAGAAACTACCGATATTTTCGGGCAGCGGGCTTCCACACAACAAGATCGCTATGCAGATCGTGAGGCAGGCGAGAGTGAGAGGTAAAGAGGAGAGTTTCGCTGTGGTTTTTGGAGCTGTTGGTGTAACATTCGAGGAGGCAATGTACTTCCTAGATGAATTAAGGAAGATGGGTGCTATTGATAGAACAGCAGCGTTCTTGGCGCCAGCAGCGTCTCCAACTGTTGAAAAACTCGCGCTCCCGCGGACTGCTCTAACAGTAGCCGAGTACTTGGCTTGGAAGCAAGGTATGCATGTCCTAGTGATCCTAACGGATATGACTAATTACTGCGAGAGCCTCAGAGAGATATCTGCTGCTAGAGAAGAAGTCCCGGGTAGAAGAGGGTATCCAGGCTACATGTACACGGATCTCGCAACAATGTATGAGAGAGCTGGAAGAGTGCAGGGGAGGAGGGGTAGTGTAACAATTATGCCAATACTCACTATGCCTGACGATGATATAACTCACCCAATACCAGATTTAACTGGGTACATTACAGAGGGCCAAATAGTTCTCTCGAGAGACCTATGGCGTAAAGGCGTGTATCCACCCGTGGATGCATTTCTATCTTTGTCTAGAATGATGAAAGAGGGTATTGGTCCAGGTAAGACCAGGGAGGATCATTCAGCGGTTTTCGGCCAAATATATAGAGCCTACGCTGAGGGGCAGAGACTACGCGAAATAATAGCTATTGTTGGAACAGAGTCCCTTACTGATAGAGATAGAAAATATCTGGAGTTCACGGATGCCTTTGAGACGAAGTTCATAAATCAGAGTGAATACGAGAGGAGAAGCATTGAGAGAACACTAGACTTAGCCTGGGAGCTTCTGAGCATTCTCCCCGAGGAGGAACTAGCGATTAGAGAGGAGTTGATCAAGAAGTACCACCCCAAGTATAGGTCGTAAACATGAGCATGGAGATCATCAGGGTATCGAGGCCAACTAGAATAGAGCTCCTAAAGCTCAGGAAGAGGCTTTACCTCGCAAGACGCTTCTACAACTTACTGAGAGATAGAGAAATATACCTCCTAGAGACTTTTAGAGAAACCTTGAAAGCAGTTGTTGAAGCTAGACGGAGGCTAAATGAATTACTAATGACTGCTTTTTCAAACTATTATAGTTCACTATACCTGCACGGATTGCAAGCAGTTGAAGCATACTCTGCCACTGTGCCCCCAACACTGAAGCTACAAGTGGGGTATAAGAACGTCATGGGTGTGTGGTGCTACACATACGAGTTCATTGATATCCCGGAACCTCTACCATATCTACCCGTAGAGTTCTCAAACCTGCAGTCCACTAGGAGAGAGATACTTGAGTTAATAGCGAGGATCTCTGAGTATGAGAAAACATTAGTGAACATAGGGGCCGAGATCGGGAGATTGAGGAGAATCGTCAACACACTCGAGAAAATCTACATACCTAGACTCGAGAAGACCATAAAGTACCTTACAATGAAGTTCGATGAGTTAAGCCGCGAAGAAGTAATCAGAGCTATTAAAATAAAGAGAAAACTCGAGGTACGCGAAAAAAGTTAATCCCCCCTGAACGCTGAGTAGATTGACTTCCGTGTCCGAGCTGTTTTCTGTTTCATGGTTTAAAATAATTGCTAAATTTGCTCCCCTGTGAGTGCGTCAATGATCTTAACTAATCTTAGTTCAAATAAGTTTTCACCGCGTGAAACCATGTAACCAGCGTAAACGAATGGTTCATCGGACTCTTTCTCGTAGACTCCAACCACCATGATGTCCTCGCAATGCTTCACGCCTGGGAAAACATCGCATCCCTTCTTGTTCAAAACAGATGCTTCTAAACCATATGGTTCAACAGCTTCATTTAATAGTAGAGGCAATCTCTCCTCTAGTATCTCGAGAACATAGTCCACGAGTTCCCTGAAAGCCCAACTATTATTACCCTCAATTATTATCCTCAAGTTGAGTAAGCGTTTGAGTACACCTGGATCAATGGTCAATCTCTTACACCTCTTAAACCAGCGTAGAGGAGTATTAGTAGCGCTGTCTTCGCGTCTCTAATCTCGTTTCTCAAAACCATGTCGTAAGCCTCTCTGAACCCTACTCTAAATGGTTCTATGACCTCGTATTTCTCCGGTCTCGCGCCAACGTACTCTAGTTCCTCAGCATAGTAGAAGTGCAGGATCTCGGAACTATATCCAGGAGCAGGCGTGAAGGAACCTATCTTGACTAGTCTCCTGGGGTAGTATCCTATTTCCTCAACCAGCTCCCTCCTAGCTGTTTCATCCGGTGTTTCACCTTCATCTATGACTCCTGCAGGGGCTTCAATCACGTAGTCATCTAGCGGGGCCCTATACTGCTTAATCAAGACTATTTCCTCTCCACTAATGAATGGTAGTACTACAACAGCTTGAGGGAAAACAACTATATCTCTCTCGAATGATCCACCCTGCTTAAGATACTTTCTCCTAACAACACTGAACCTTAAACCCCTGAATAACTCCTTCTCCTCAACGACTACTGGTTTATCCAAGGTTAATCGCCACGGATTATTAAGTGTAAAACATGACTATAAATATCTAGGGGTTTAAATGCCTAGATACTGGTTCGGCCCAGCTGGTAAACCCATAACCATGAAATCAGCTGATATACTGAAAGCACCATCATTCCTCAAGGAAATGGGGTTAAACGCGATGGAGTACGAGGCTGTTAGAGGAGTAAACATCAAGGAGGAGAAGGCGAGAGCCCTAGGCGCTGAAGCTAGAGCTAACGGCGTGAAGCTGAGTCTACACGCACCCTACTTCGTGAACCTAGCTGGTAAAAAAGACGTGATTGAAGCAAGCATCAGGAGATTAAATGAATCCGTTGAAGCAGCTTACTGGATGAATGCTTACGTAGTGGTCTTCCACCCTGGTTACTACAAGGATGCTTCATCTAAGAAAGATGCTTTACGGAGAGTAATCGAGAACCTTAAACACGTTGCAGAGTACAGGGATCAAATAGGAGCAAGGAGCGTTTGGCTAGGACCTGAAACCACGGGTAAAACAAGTCAGGTAGGGGATTTAAGGGAAGTCATTGAGATATCCCGTAGCTTGGAGGGAGTGAAACCAGTAGTAGACTTCGCGCACATATACGCTAGGAGCAACGGTAAACAAGTTAAATCAATGGATCAAGTGGTTGAGATACTTGAAGCAATAGAGAGAGAGCTGGGAGACTGGGCTCTTAAACCACTACACGTACACTTCTCGAAGATAGAGTATGGTAAAGGAGGAGAAAGAGAACACCATACCTTAGAGGAAGAAGAGTATGGCCCGGAGTTCACATACGTGTGTAGAGCACTATGCGAGGTTGGAGTAGACGCAGTGGTAATAAGTGAAAGCCCTGTATTAGAGCAGGATGCACTAGTAATGCTCAAGGTATGTAGGGAAACGTGTGGTGAGAAATGCGTTGTTGAACAAACTTCGGAGTAAAATAGAGGGTTCTATCAGTGTAATCGCGCGCTCATTGACTAGAACCAGGGTTACACCCAATGAGTTAACTACGTTATCACTCTTAGTAGCTGCATTAGGGTACTTACTTGTCATCATCTATAAATCCAGCGCAGTACTGTTCGCAACAATTCTAGTATCAGGGTTCATTGACGTTGTTGACGGTGCACTAGCTAGAGCAACGGGTAGAACCACGAGGAGAGGAGCATTCCTAGACTCCTTCTTCGACAGGTTGTGTGAAACCTTCTACGCATTATCCCTCATAGAACTAGGCTTCAACCCTAAGATCGTGTTAGTTTACTTAGCTTTAGCTATGCTTGTAAGCTACGCGAGAGCACGCGGAGAGAGCCTTGGAGTAAGCTTATCTGGCGTAGGGTTAATGGAGAGAGCTGAGAGACTCATCGCTCTACTACTAGTATCATTGATTATGGGGTATAATTTCACTGTTTCACTGTACTTGTTCATCGCGTTAACGTGTTTAACAGCTTTAACTGTTGCGCAGAGATTCATGCATGTTTGGAGAAACCTCTGATAAACTATGTTAAAACAGAGAGATCGTAGTGTCCTATTAGTGGTAGAGGAGTCTTAAACGTAGTGTAACCCAGTCTTAGAACATGGCTTTTAATCACTCCCACTCTATCACTAGACCTTGTGACGAAGTCACGGTATTCATCCGGTAGATCAAGCGCCGACAAGTGACTCTTATCTGTTCTAAGCACGATCTTAGTGTTAGTTAACTGGAGAACAATATCGTGAACATCCTTCGGGCTATGAGTACTGAAAACCAACCCTAGTTTCCTAGCGCGGCCTAATCTAGCGATTCTATCAATCATACCGGACACGTTCTCAATGTATTCCTCGACGCCTCCCCTGCTCGGGAAGAAGCGGTGTGCTTCATCAATGAATATTAGTACTGGTTGAGACTCCAACTTAAACCTGCTCTGCACCAGCTTCCACTCGAATATCTTGTTCAGTATTCTGAACGCGACTATGCTTATTGTTTTCTCGGGGTCAGCCATTGAGTGTAGTTGAAGATACTCTAAATCAACTACTATGGGGTAACCGTTGAAAACATCGAAGTGCTTGCTCAGAACACTCTCTAATGGTGGTTCATGCAGGTACTTGTCTTCACCTGTTCCTTTAACGTATACGTCGAATATTCCAGTATCAATTATAGCAGCTATTTGCCTAATCATGTTTTCAATAGTGCTTTTATGTATAGCTAGGTCTCTGACGACTTCAACAACGTACTCTTTGTTTGGATCTAGGATAATGCTTCTAGGCTTATACTGCTTCTCCTCTACTCTGAACCTTGACTCCTTCAATGCCTCGTATAGATCGTAAATTGTCTCCAAGTAAGCGTTCTTCGAGCTGAATGCTAGTAGAATTCTCTGTAAAGCATCCTTAGCTTGACGAGTGAAGTAGGGGTTAAGTGAGATTAATTCGCGTGGAGTTAAATCAGGGAATCTCAGAGCGTATGGTATGATATAATAGTATACTTCGCTGACTTCACCTCCATAGTTAACTCTTATTCTCGACTTAACATATCTAAGCTTCCCCCTGGGAGACGGCTCCTCAGCTACCTCGAGTTCTTCAACTTCATAGCTCCAGCTGAATTTACTCATGATTGGTTTAAGCAAAGTGTTCAAGTAGTCTTCGGCAATCGCTTTCAGTACCCGTGCCCAGGTCTCATATATTTCAACATATTCTTCGACAACGCTTCTAGTGATTGGTAGCAGTATGATTACTCCGTTTAAACCATTAATTTTCTCCATTGCTTTACTCGCGAGGGCTAATTCGTTCTCAGGCATTTGCTTCATCAGTCTCCACAGTGGTTGCAAAGGTATTGTAACATAGTCTTTATTAGGGTCAAACACCACGATGCTCGCTTTCTCGTTGTTTAAATTGTACCCTGAGATTATTGATGCAATAATGTTTTTGAGTAGAGTTGTTTTACCACTACCCGTTGTACCCAATACTAGTACATGCTGATAGAATGCCTTAAGTGGTAGGAATAAGTAAGCGTGGCCTCCGAAAGCAGGTGTATCACCAACTGTAGCGTAGCCTAGGAATACTCCTTCTGATGGTAAACCCATTATCTTCTGTATGACATGCGGGTTCCTCAATAACAATACAGGGCTCTGTGGTTCAATAACATAGTTAGCTGTTGTTACTTCACCTGTTTTCACATCGTATGCTAGTAGTGGTCTCGCTTTAATCCTAGTCTTCGTCAGTAAACCAGTTGCCTCCGCTTGAGGTATGGGGAAATACATGTCGGGTAAATCTAGTTCCGCGAGGACATCTCTTCTCTCAACGCTTAGGACTTTTAAGCTTATAACGTTCAGTGTCTTAATATCTATTACTCCAAGAATGCTACCGGATTGAGCTATTGATAAGAAGTTCTGGAAGTAGATAACTGGGTCCACGTCGAAGACAACGTACCCGCCTTCCTCATCGATCATCGATGGACTAGTCCGAGACACGTATCCAACTATTTCACCTAGACTACTCGCTACTTCAATAGCTGCCTTCAACTTGTCTTCAATGGATTTCACGATATCGCTAGTAGCCAAAAATAATACCTCTAAGCATTCATTATTGACTACAAGACGCTTATATATTGACTAGTTGACTCCTCTGTTAAACCCGTCATGTATAGTAAGTATGTGACAATAGAGCTCGTGATCTTCTTGACTCTCTTATCGACGACCAGTAGACTCAATGGTAGAAGCGAACCAGTGTAGATGCTATCATAGAATACGTGACCGAGCACTTCATCCTCGTTAATTGAACTATTCTCCAGTACTTCAACTCTGTATACAACGTAGTTACCCATACTGCTCGTTAAAGGGCAAAGCCTTCTAGGCGTAATAATGTACCACATCAACTTACTCGCGCTGAGCGTCTCATGCTTCACTCTTATAGGCCCTATGATTAAAGGTTTCTCAATAGCAGTGTTCAACCTGAGGAGAAGCGTTGAAACATATGCTTCATCATTTATTCTACCAACAGATAAACCCGCGGGGTCAACGCTTGATAAGTAGTAGCTTTTAACGAGCCTTTTAACTATACCTATTGTTAACACTTTTCTAGCTAGGAGATCTCTCACAATGCTCACTCTCTCAGAGTTAAGGTACTCTAAGGCCTCACTGTAAGATTTGACCTTGTCTCTACTCCAAGTGAAAGAAGCTTCAGCGGGTATGTGAAATGGGTGTATTAGTGGGCCATCCACCATTAAGACGGTGCCGGGGGCCGCGTAGTTTGAACCCTGAAACAACTTCATTAAACAAGATTCAATCATGAGTCTTAACTCAACTAGCGCGATGTGCTTATTGTACTTACTCGTGTACAGTGCACCTTTGGGATTACACGTTAATACTCCGGGGATGAGCTTAACATTGTTTAAGTAATCCTGCTCTAACTCCACCTCGGGTATGACAATTATGTGCTTGCAGAGTGGTTCCTCTAAACCCAGAATAGATGATGCGTGAGGGGCATCAATGCTTCTCCCAGTTAACCTACTATAAACACTCCCCGCACCTACACCTATGAAGACGTATGGTGTTTCAATAACGCGTGAACTCGAGTCCAGTGCGAAGATCTCCCCTCTTACTCCAGCTGGTTTCACTTCGACTTGTTTCACAACGGGTTCATCTAATACTTCTATTTGCTTAGATGAAGCTTCATCAATTAACTCCACTGGTTTAATGGAGGAGTCCTCGCGTGTAACTCTTAAACCCTCTGTAACTCTTTTCCTGAGTTCGTCAATGATTAAGGCAATGTACTTCAAGTTTTTAACCCTTATTAATTAAATGGGTTTTAAAGCATTTTCAATCTATAAGTTTAATGGTTGATTGAGGTGCTTATATGTGGAGGAGAAAAAGCAAAAGGTCCTCATTCTAGGGGATTGGGACGCTGACGGAGTCGTAGCAACTGCTCTACTAACTTATAGTCAGGAGTACGCGAAGAAATACCCTATTCAGGGAAACGTTGAACTAGTGAAAATGCCCATAGATCCTGATAGAATAAAGTACCTTTTATCTCAGGTGAAAGACAGCTTCAACCTAGTATACTTCCTCGACATACCGTACAGTGAAATACTCGGGAATATTACTAAAATGATGAAGAATCACTTCGGAGTAGAGAAAGCTGTTTTCGCGGACCACCACATAGCTAGCGTTCAGAGAATAAGTGATCTAAGGGATGTCTTCGACGAGGTCATAGTTGACTATAGGAGACCAACATCTGTTTTAATATATGAGGAGTTATTGAAGCACAATGTACCAGTACACCCTAAGTTAAGGGAGTTCGTGGAAGTCATAAAGTACATGGATGCAGGCAAGAGGATACCGGATAGATTAATGAAGTTGTTTGAGATAGCTAAGATGATCTCCAAGGCTTTAACAGCTGTTAGAAGCGAGGAGTTATGGTTGAAAACCATAAACTGGTTAGCTGACCCCACGCCCACGCCGATGCCTTTAAATGAAGCAACCTGGAGCACTGTTAAGAAAATAATTGAGGATAGAGATAGAGAAGTAAGAGATGTAGCTATGAGGCTCGCAGTAGCAGCTGTTAAAGTAGGAGACTTCAGGTTTATTGACGCGAGGCATGTTTGGAAGAAGAGGGGTGCAACAGCTTTAGCCTCCAAGTTATCTCTTGTTCTCAAAGCACCTGTTGCAATGCTAGCTGGAACCAATAGAGGTTACTCGCTTCTAATAATTAAAGCACCTGGTGGTAGAGCATACAGAGTAGCTAAGTACTTGTTAGCAGAGGGAATAGCTCTAGATATAGCTGGACACCCGAATCTCGCAATAGTTAGGGTTCCAAAGGAGCTTGATAAGAAGAACTTGATTGATGCACTATACAATGCTTTATACTATGCTTCCTGAGGTGCAATTATTGGAGGTTATTTTTGTTAGAGAAGCAACATTCATGCATAAACCAATATCAGATCATCCTGAGAACCCCTACAGAGTGGTTAAAGCGAGATCATCGCTCAACACTAGTGGCTTAAAATACAGGGATGTAAGCATAGAGAAAATCGACAGAGAGGAGGCGATCAGAGTATGCTTCAAAGTACATAGTAGAAGATACGTTGAATACTTATTAGAGTTATCTAGGAAAACCCCTGTGCTCATAGATGAAGACACTTACATGAGTGAAAACAGCTTGGATTTAGCTCTCGCAACCATGTACTTATCATATGTTCACGCTTCAAACCAGGGGAAAGTGTTCCTTGTCTCACGTCCACCTGGACACCACGCTGGTGTAAACGGGAGAGCTATGAGTGCACCTACCCAGGGCTTCTGCTTACTGAACAACGCTGCAGCAGCTGTCCACGGCTTCATGGAGACTGGTTTAAAGAGAATACTTGTACTTGATTTCGACGCTCACCACGGTAATGGAACAATGGAGATATTTTACAGAGATAGAATTCTACAAGTAGATCTCCACCAAGACCCTGACACATTATACCCGCACACTGGTTACCCCGATGAAGTAGGTGAAGGAGAAGGCTACGGTTACAAAGCAAACATTGTTCTGCCACCAGGCAGCGGTGACGACGTATTCGTTGAAGTACTAGGCCTTATCTCCGATCTCGCTGAGAAATACTCTCCTGAAGCCGTAGTAGTATCAGCTGGTTTCGATGGATTCGAGAACGATGGTTTAGCTGACCTCAATTTAACCGAGAAATCCTACTACACGCTTGGCCTCCTAGTTAGAGGACTAAACGCGCCAACGCTCGTAGTCTTGGAGGGGGGATATGGTGTGGGTTTACAGCGAGGACTAGTAGCTTTCACTAGGGGCCTACTGGGATTAAGAGAAGAGTACCCTGTGTTAAATGAGACCCCTATTACTCAGTACAGGAGGACAATTGAATCAACTAGGAGAGTAATCGACAAGGTATCCAGTAAGGTGTTTCCCATTGGTGGGAAACAGTAAGGAAATCGAAGTTAAGTTACTAATAAAGAACCCTGAACAAGCTGGGAGACTACTATTAAACCTTGGATTATTGAAAGTGGATACATGTATAGAGGATGATTACTACTTCAACCACCCCTGCAGAAACTTCGCTGAATCAGATGAAGCCCTTAGACTCAGGAGTAGGAATTGTGGTTCATCGAGAACCCACGTGTTAACCTACAAGGGCCCAAGGGAAATTGCTTTAAGCCGAGTTAAAGTGAGAGAGGAACTAGAAGTATACTTAGATGAAAGAGGGTTCACTGAGATAAAAGCAATCTTAAGTAGACTCGGGTTTAAACAAGTCACGTGTTTCACTAAGAAGAGGGAAATTTACAGTGGGAGAGGAGTAAAAGCATCAATTGATTTACTCTACGGCGTAGGCTACTTCCTCGAATTAGAGCTCGAACCCCACGCTGATGAAGCCTACTTCAAGCAATTGGTTGATGAAGTATTAAGGGGACTCGAGGCAACAATAGTTGAGAAAACATACCTTGAAGTATGCATTGAAACAGGGAAATGCGTGAAATCGTAGTTTTCAACTTAAACAAAGTAATTATTATTTGAGGGTAGGGGACTCGGAGTGTATAAGTCAAGTAGCTTCATCACAGAGATCATTTACAGCAAGATCATGGGGGAGCAGTTGAGGAGACTAAGTGAATTGAAGAACCCTAACACCATCTACGTTACCGACTTAGTCTCCTGCACTCATAAATACCATTTGAGGAGGAGATTCCCAGAGTTGACAATAGTGTTCGAACCTTCAGCTGTTCTAGGTGATTTAGCTCACTGGGGACTCGAGAAAATACTGAGTGAGAGAGGCGTAAAGACCGAGGTAGATGTCTTAAAGTATGTTCAATTAGGGAATGAAATATACCTTGTTAAAGGCAGAGTAGATGCTTTAGATGAATCAAGAGGAGTAGTAATAGAGGTGAAAACAAGTAAGAGTGCTTTAAACCTACCTAGAGAACACCACGTTAGACAATTAAACTTCTACCTGGAAATCACGGGTTTCGGGGAAGGAGTACTAGTCTACATTACACCGGAGAAAATACTGGAATACGAGGTACTTAAACAACCATTAAACATAGAGAACGAGGTAATAGAGCTCTTAAATAACGAACATCACCCACGTTACACCTGGGAGTGCGGTTACTGCACATATAGGAAAATATGCCCATATTTCTCTCAGCAAAGAGAAACCTAATCAGCACTTTTGAAGCAATAAGATTAAATAAGCCCATGAGGGAAAAATTTATCGATGATGAACGCTCGGGGTTGAACTGGGTTAAGTGATGATGGTCTTGAGTACTGATCCAATTTACACGCGCTTAGAAATTAACCTGTGATAAGTGAAAAGCAAGATTTTTAAATCCTTAGGTGTCATTTTAGTAGATTGAAGCATGGATTTATTTTTAGATTAATATATGGTTTCGACTCATAAATCAATATAGGGATCGTGAATACTTACCGTGGGCGCTTTAAAATGCCGGAACAGTATACTACGGGTGTACGTGAGCTAGATGAGTTACTGGGCGGTTTGCAACCTCACACTATGCTACTTATTGCTGGTCACCCTGGCGCAGGTAAAACGTCTTTAGCTGCTCATATTTGTTACTCTAATTCATTGAATGGAGGGAAGTGCTTATACATAACGTTCTATGAGGATAAGGAGAAATTATATAGAAACATGAGTGCGATTGGATTAGATTTGCGGAGCATTGAGGAGAAAGGGTTTCTTCACTTCATTAAATTACCTGTTGCATCAACGGATGAAATATTGAACGCTATTATGAGTTTAATTACGAGGGATCAATATGATGTAGTAGTATTAGATTCATTAAACCCTGTTTTAGAGATGACTCAGCGACAGGAAGCAAGTAGAGCTATTCTACTCAACTTCTTCTACCAGTTAACGAGTTTAATTAAAGGAGTATTAGTTACAGTTGCTGAGATACCCTTAGGTAAGAGTGATCTTGACCTTGGAGCAGTAGAGTTCGTTGTTGACGCAATCATTTACTTAAAGCACAGAGTGGAGCATGGTTTATTGTCGAGGATCATGGAGGTGAGGAAAGTGCGTGGAGCACCTTTAACTGTTGTCGAGGCACCATTCCTAATTATTGAGGGTGAAGGAGTAAAAGTATATGTTCCACCTAAACCAGCTAGAGTATTATCTGGGAAGGAGAGAGAATTAAAGACAACCATAGAGTTAATCACGGAAATGCTTGGGGAACTGAGAAAGGGCGATATTCTACATGTTAGTTACCCACCGCATGGAAGATCACCAATAGTGATAGCTCCCTTAATAGATTTAGCTGTCTCAAATGATGCAAGAGTATTATTTGTTTCCTTCACATATGCCCCGGATGAACTAAGAGAGTTGTTTATAAGTATATGCAAGAATTACTTTGAATTAGAACCCGAAACAACTATTAGATTTCTAAACAAGCACTTCTACCTTGTATCATATAATCCAGCAGCATACTCATTAACGCATTTAAATAGTTTACTAGTGGAGTTGATAAAAGACCTTAACCCAGATATTGTTGTACTACATGGAGGAGAAGAACTCAGCACGTTTGCGAGAGATCCAGGGGAGTTCTGGGCTCTGTTTAAGAACTTTTTAATATGGCTTAAAAACAGTGGTAAACTGGTAATAGTTTACTCTGCTAGAGTGAGATCATTCTGCACGAAAATGACTGATTCACTATCAGACGCTGTTGCTAGATTACACTATAAATATGTGAATGGTGAGCCTAAATTCGTGTTCCACATATGGATGAGGGGCTCTAACCCCAGAGTCCTCGAGTTAACTGAGAAAGATTTCGATAAGTATTCGCATCAAGCCAGGAAGCTCTCTGATTTAGTACGGTTGAAGACAACTAGTGGTTGAAGCAGGTTTACTTGATCCATATTTTAGTGTTTGCAATGAGTTCTTTAATTATTTTCTCTAATGCTTGTTTACCACAGATATGCTCGCTCTCCCCCTCTACCTCGATGTTTAAACTATTGGTTTGAGCACTGTATATTATCCTTATTAATGTTCCCCCAACTTCTCCACTTACATACACGTACACCGGCTTCATTGTCTCCGCTGTGCTCCTTATTTTTCGAGCTACTTCCCGTATAGTGATTGGTTCACGGTGAATCTCCAGTAGTTTAGATGACTTAATTATAGAGTATAGTGTAACCGGGTCTAAGCACTCATCTGAGACAGGTATATCAATGGTTTCCCTGAGCCCACGTGTTGCCGGTACCTCTGGTGCAAGTGGTTTAACTGCTTCCAACTGTAGCCTTGTTCTTAGTTCCTGGTTCTCTTTCAGCATTGAGAGCGGGTAGAGCAATATGTCTCTTGAGACTAAATCAGGGTTTGATTCATAGATTTCTATTACTCCTTTTCCCGCATCTAGATACTTTGAAGCTGTTTCAACGCATTTGAAACCCTCTTGAATACTGTTTTTAAAGAGGGATCTACAAGCAGATATTTTACCGTTAATAATGGCTATGTAAACACTGGCTTCCTCTAATTCATTAATGTATGCAATGTAGCCTGTGAACCCGCGTGGTAAAACCTCTTTAAGAATAGTGCTCAGAGACTTGTTCTCAGCGTTGACTGTTTCAACTGGTGAAACAGCGCCTGTGAACAACTACCCTCTCCCCTGAACCAGAATGAAGCATTGTCTAAAATACCTAATTATCTCTCACAGTAATATTTTTATAGGTAATACTGTTAATTAGTAATCATGAGTAGTTAGTTTCAGGTGAATTGAATTGTCAACTATGACTAAAGAGTATGTTAATGTAGGAGAGTTCTTGAAGAGCCTTGACGACACTATAGCTGAGTACAGGAAGACCCTGGGTGAACTACTCAGGAGGATGGAGGAGTTGAGAATTAAGAGTGAGCAGGAGAATAAGTTGAAGAGTATTCTGAGTAAACTCGGGGTTTCACATGGGGCTCCATCTAATGAGATTAACTTGAAGAATGTGAAGATACTGGTTAATCCTCTCCCACAGCAGGAACTAACATCCCTGGAAGCAGCTGTGGAAGCTCTCAACAACAAGATAACTTTGTTAACTAGTATTAGGAAAGATCTCGATGCATTAACTGGCCTGGGAGATGCTGGATTAAAAATAATTGTAGTCTATGTGGATGACATACCGAGAAACATTATACTGAAGTTCGCCTAGGTTAAAGTAATTCAAGTTCTTGAATTAAAAACCGTGTTTTAGGGTTTTTAGCAAATACTAGAATGACTCCTCCGTCACTAATCTCTTAGCGATAATGGCTCTTATTTTCATGGCTACGTATAATGCTATTCCAACACCTATTAGTGCACCTATTATCGGCATGAATCTCCACAGTAGGGTTAAAGGTGTTGGAGTCATTGATACGACTTCACTTATTTCTCTATTTAAGGGGATAACTCTTACTTCCTTACTGTACTGATCGTGCGTCATCTCCAACCTGTATATCCCGTATGGTAGACTCAATTGTGCAGCACCGTTTTGATCAGTCGTCATCGCTGTAATCAACTCACCTGTCTCAACGCTGTACACGTGTATCGCTACGTTAACTATTGGTCTACCCTGCTCTAATGTAACTACTTTCAACGCGTAAGTCTTCCTGTTCACGGGTATTGATACAGAGGTATCAGATGTTACTGATAAGCTGATTAATCCAGATGGTTCATATACATCCTCGTAACCGGCGGCTGGTACAAGTCTCAAGGTGTATAATCCATACGGTAACTCTACTACAGCTTGTTTCTCAATATTGCTAGCTACTTTCGTTCCATTAGCATATAAGTCGAATTTACCAATTATACCTAGTTTACTTGATACACTTACTTCGACTTTGTACTTAACTCGTTGAATAACTATGTTGAGTGTCTGGGGAGATTTCACTGTTAGAGTTGCCTCGTATGGTACGTATATTGATGTATTGGTTGGAGTAATTGTTAAAGTGTAGTCACCGTAGGGTAGTAGTGTGGTCACCGTGCCCGGTTGCTCAATTGTCTTGTTGATCTTAACTAAGCCCAATATATTTAACTCTACTGGAGATATTATTGTTCCATAATTATCCATTACTCTAATAGATACAGGGTGTTTAACACGCTCCATTATTGCAATTACATCAGTGTCTTCGTTGATGGTTAAAGTAGTTGCATATGATTGATAAGCGTTCTCGAACCCGCTTGATGGTTGAATTATTACCGAGTGATCGCCGTAAACTAGTTTTACAGTGTACTCGTTTGCTCTGCTTTCAGTAGCTATCGTTTTATTGTCGATGTATATGTCTAATGGTGCAACTAAGTTTAAACCCGTGTACTCGTCTTGAACTCTTATTCTAAGCTCGTATGCTCTGTAAGTAGTGTTCACGATTATCCTACTGTAAGCATTATCAATTGATACTGTAGCGTAGCTGGATTCCAGTATTTCGAGTGATAAATCCTCTCTAATAGTGAATTTTATGGTTGCATTGTAAATATATGTCTTCGCTGGGTAAATGTTCACAGTGTAGTTTACACTTGGCAGCATGTTTCTCAAAGTAATACTATTACCTTTCAGCGTGTAGTTCGATGACCCATCAGGGTAATTGAGTACAATTATTGTTCCATAAGCTTCCTCGCCTCCAGGCATGTTAACTACTAGTTCCACGTTTCTAGCCATCACCTTATCAGCAGTTAACGCTAGCTTATTTGCTACTGCTATATCAGTGTTCCTAATGATTGTTAATCCCTGTGCATCTATTAGCACTATTGTTGATAAATCAGCTAAAGCATCTCCATGCAGGAAACCAGGAGTAGACAAGTATAGTGAAGCAAGGTTTCTGTAAACAGGCATCGGGTATGGTTCCACTCTGAGCACCTGGACGCCGCTGGATGAAACAGCTACATACGTGTATCCCTCAACACTCGGAATCATTAGTAAATCATATAGTGGTGAACCCATAGTGTAAATATCTTTTAGCTTGTAGCTCTCGCTCTGAGCAACGTACATTCTGAGTCTACCATCAGATAAACCCGTGATCAAGTATCCTCCATCACTAAACGTCCCGCTAGCGGCGATCACAGCGTTAACTCCCACGTAGTCTGTTACGTGAGTAATTTGCTCAATTCTCGTTCCATTTATTGTTGCAACAGTAACTGTGAGGAATCCTTCATCCGGCTCCGTGTAAACTATCTTCAGCCTCGAGTCTTCTTCACCCTGCATTATGGCTAAGTCTCTGACTGATGGTTTCACGTAGAATGACGCTACTGCTTTCCTATCACACTTGTTCGGAGCAAGCGTTAAATCAACTAAATCCAGTGCAACGTTGAGAAACGGTGGAACACCGTATATCTTAGTAGCAGGCCTGGAATCAACGCTCATTGTTGATAAAACAGCTGCTGGGAGAAGAATTTCATCAGGCATCTCAGTGAGGTTTCTAGGGTCGAAGACGTAGCGGTACTTCCAGATCTCCATGCCACTTATATCTCTTATAGTTAAGTTTACTAGTAGTGCACTCGTTTTCTCGAAGGGTACTGGTACTCGTGCTAATCCATCAGCGTCAACGTTTACACCGTAAACAAGCATGCTACCCGTCTCATTATACATCAGTGAAACTTCCACGAGGGCCCCTCGTAGAGGCGTGAATTCCCCTGTTGTGATGTTAGCGTATGTAACGTTGAATACTAGTTTAACAACGGGTGGAATATATGTTACAGCTACGTTTGACGAATCCCAGTAGTATCCACTGGAGCCATATATTGCTAGTGGAACAACATCCTGCACGTTAACTCTCTCTAATCCAGGACAAGTCGTCGAAGCGTTTCCAACTCTTGGGCCTATTCTAAGTACTCCCTTTGATTCCTCATCTAACACGTAAACGTGGCAGTTCATGCATGGGTATCCGCGAGGGCCTCCCTCCGACACTAAGCTTATTACTTTTACTCCAAAAACATCTTTAGCTAAAACCAGTTTGTTAACGTAGAAGTCTGCGCCTAGAACAACGTATAAGTGCCTAGTTATCCTCCCAGCGTTTATCCTGAGTAAGAGTATTTCTCCTTTATCGCTTCCAACAGCTAACCTTGTAGCAGGATAACCATCTGTAGCTACGTATGTTGGAGCACCTGTCAAAGGGTACATGTCTTCTACTACTGGGTCCTCGTAGGGGTTTAACACATTTAGAACTATTACACCGTATACTTTACCGAGTGAACCAACAATGACTACTCTTGATCTATCTATTACGTTCACATATTTCGGCGTAATACCTATCCCAGTGAGGTTAACTCTGAAACCATACGCTGTTGATGGGTAACTCGCCTCTTCAGCTAATGCTTCACGGTTAATTGTTGAAGCAAGCAGTGTAATCAATAATAGTATTATTAACGAGTTAATGAATAGTTTCCTAAGATTCAATGATAACACCTTGCATATACACGTTGATTTATTTATCAATCAACGCATATATATATTTTTACAGTCAACTTAGGATTCTTTAACTGTAAAATATGGGTATTTATATGGGTTTATACATAGTATTCCTCAAGGTGCATGATGTCGATGCATTCAAGATTACTCAGAGTATTCTCATTGATTCAAGTACCAGGTTACTTAGTGATTCTTTGGAGGTGTTCGAGGATTGAGTAAAGAATCCAAGAAGCCTAGTTTATTCAGTAGGCTCTTCAGGAAAAGCAAGAAGACTGTTCAAGAAGAAGCTGAAGCGAGCGTCGAGGTGACACTCGAGGATTTCAAAACTGCTCTAGCAGCTCGTAAAGAGGGTAGATTCACTCATAGACTATATAGTATGAACCCTGGTTACACTATTATTGAAAGCTACCCTGTTTACGAACCATTCGCATACATTAACATCGTTGAAGACCCTAATGGTAAACTCTACTACGAGGTCCAGGAGATCTCGCTTACACCCGACGAGGAGAGAATTTACAGGGATATAAGAGAGCACTTGGTTTGGGAGCTGAAGCCTATTACGAGTTTAGATGTAGATGTAGCTAATGAGATAAGGAAAACCGCTAGGAGGATAATCAGGGAGTTCCAAATAAGGTTCACTAGGACACCTGGTTTATCCTGGAGTAAAATAATGTACTATGTTGAGAGAGATGTTATAGGCTTCGGCATAATTGACCCTATCTTCAGGGACAGATTCATTGAGGATATATCTTGCAATGGGCCACGTAAGCCCGTATACGTTTGGCACAGGAGATATGAGTCCATGCCCTCTAACATAGAGTTCCCTACTGAGGAGGATTTAGACGAGTATATTTTGAAGCTAGCACACATGGCTGGTAAACACATATCTGTTGCATACCCTATACTAGACACTATTCTACCCGGTGGCCACAGGCTCGCAGCGACATTCAAGAAGGAGGTTTCAACTTCTGGTTCAACTTTCACTATCAGAAAGTTCAGTGAGTCACCTATAACAATAGTGGACATGATACTGTTTAAGACTATATCCCCGGATATTGCAGCGTACTTCTGGTTGGCAATGGATTACAAGATGACTACATTAATACTTGGAGTAACTGGTGCAGGTAAAACAACTACATTAAACGCTTTAGCAACACTACTGAGGCCAACATACAAGATCGTCACTATTGAGGATACACCCGAGGTTAGATTACCTCACGATAACTGGGTTCAACTGGTTTCAAGGCCATCATACGTTGGCAGCGGTGTTGGTGAAATATCATTATTCCACCTTGTTAAAATGGCTTTAAGGTACAGACCAGACGTGATAATAGTCGGCGAGGTTAGAGGAGAGGAAGCATACGTGTTGTTCCAGGCTATAGCTACTGGTCACAGCGGTATGACTACTCTCCACGCTGAGAACATTGATGCAGCTGTTAAAAGACTAACATCGCCTCCAATGAACATACCTCCATCATATATACCATTAGTTAACATAGCGATGGTTATTCGGAGAGTACACGTGAGAGACGAGAAGGGCAGGTTGAGGCCTGCTAGGAGAATAACTAATGTCTGGGAGATCAGGGGCCACGAGGACTACGTTGAAATAGCTGAGTGGAAGCCTCTTGAAGACGTGTTCACAATTGACTTAAACAAAAGCATTGTACTAGATAAGATAAGTGAGTTAACTGGTTTAACGAAGGATCACTTGATTGAGGAAGTTGAGAGACGTAAGAGAGTGCTTGAGTGGCTTGCATCCAAGAAGCTGAGTGACTATAAGTCAGTGGCTTTAAACGTTTACTCATACTACCTTGACCCCGAGGGCATGATGAGGAAGATTGAGGGATTAGCGTAATGCCTGTTTTCCCGAGGAGAAAGAAGAAGGAGGATAAGCCAGTTGAATCGAAACCATTGAAACCAGCACCTAGGATAACCGCTAGAGATGTATTCACAGCTTTCTCTCTCGCTTTATTCGAGCCGCTTGGCAGAAGGTTCGCTAGAGCATTCGAGCTCGACAGAGTCTTCGCGAGAGCTGGTTTAAACATTCACCCAGTTAAATACGGTGCAGAAACAATAGCTATGACTATGATAGCAGCATTGTTCACTGTAGTCGGGTTCATTGTTTTCAAACTTGTTTTCCCAATAGGCCTCGTTGAAACAGTGATAGGCTTAGTCATAGTTATAGTTATACCAGTACTAGTTTTCACGCTCAGGCTCTCATACCCTTACGCAGTAGCATCAGCTAGGAGGGTTGAAACAGAGAACGAGTTGCCTTTCTTCATGGCTTACGTTGCAACAATGATTAGAGGTGGTTATAGCCTCGAGAAAGTCATGGAGAGAGTTTCACAGTTAAAAGTATTCAGAGCAATTAGAAGTGAAGCAAGGAGAGTTATAACGAGAATAAAGATGCTTGGAGACGACCCCATAACAGCACTCGAACACGTTGCAACAGGTCACCCTAGCACTAAGTTCAGAGATATAATGCTTGGTTACACGACGACTCTTAGAAGCGGTGGAGACGTAACACACTACCTTGAGATCAGGACAAGGGAGATATTTGAAGCGAGAACAGTTGAAGTAAAGAACATTATTGGTAGGTTAATGTCCTTCCTCGAAGTATACACGATATTCGGTGTAATAGTCTCAATAACTTTGTTCGTTTTCTTCGCAGTTAACGCGGCGATCTCCGCTGCGCAGGCAACTAGGAGCCCCGAAGGACCTACATCTATAAGCATTGATGTCACTTTCCCAGCAATATATAATTTCCTTGTCCTACCACTACTTGGATTCACAATAGCTCTAGCCATTCACTTCAATCAACCTAGAACACCCGTTGGTTACAGTGAAGCATACTTGACTCTTGTAACCTGGCTACCTATCTCAGTAGCTGTTTTCCTAATTGTCTTAATTGCTACTGGTGGATTAAACATACTGTATGGTTCAATGGAGTTAAAGGAGGTTAAATCACTCATATATGCTTCATCAGCAGGGCTCATAGCTGCTTCAATACCACCAGCTCTCAAGTATCGTTCACTAGTTAAGAAGGAGAAGGGTTTAATTAAGGCAGCAGCTGATTTCCTGAGAGATGTTAGTGAAGTTAGGAAAACTGGTTTAAGCCCTGAGAGATGCATTATACTCGTTTCAAGCAGGAATTATAGGGCTTTAACACCCGTTGTTGAGAGAGCTGCTTCAGCTCTATCTCTTGGTTTAAGCCTCGAGGAGTCTCTTAGGAAAGCCTTGAAGGGCGTGAAGGAGTGGTTCGTGATCGCCGCTTTCAGGTTTCTAACTGATTCAATAATCGTTGGTGGTGGTTCACCGGAGGTAGTTGACACGTTGGCTAGGTTCACTCAGGTTCTAAGTGAACTCGAGGAGGAGACTAGGAAGAGAATGAGGACACAGGTAATACTACCATACATGGGCGCTATTCTACTAGCATCAATGCCGGTTATAATACTTTACATGTTGCTCGCATTAGCCAAGATACCTATATCCGCTGTGACCCCAATGGTTCTAGTGCTAGCGCTGGGGAGCCTTGTTAACTCATACATCATGGGGATCATTGCTGGTAAAGCATCACAGACAACTATTGCTGCCGGGTTCAAGCACGCAATAATATTAACAGCTGTGACAGTTGCAACACTAACAGCTACATTCATTTACATAGGTGCATAGCTACGCACAGGTACTTCGCAGTAATAATACTAGTAGCCGTAACAATAACTATTGGAGTAGCAGCTGTAGCATGGATTATTGCTAATCAAAACATTAACACATACGTTGAAGCACTGAGAGTGAGATACGCGAGCATATACTACAATGAATCAGATAACTCGTGGCGACTTAAATTCACGGTTTTCAACGAGGGCTCTAAACCAGTTGAAATCACGTGGGTTGAAGTAAAGGAGTCAGAGTTACTGAAAATGGATCCACCTAGAGTGATTCAACCAGGTGAAGAAATGGATGTAAGCGTTAAACTCGCGAAGACATATATTAGGGGTGCAGCGTACAGCGTGGTAGTACGCTCTGAGACAGGTGCGCTGTACCAAGTGATCACTAATGCAAGCTAAGTAATTCGGGAATCAGAAGCTAACGATAAAAGTCAAATTTGTAAATTGAAGGTATTACCATGTTTGACTATAAGGTTTAAATACTAATCAAACAATATATTAAAACGAGGGGATAAAACATGAAGAACAAGTTGAAGGGAATAGAGCCAATAATAGCAGTAGTAATCCTAGTAGCAGTAACACTAGTAATAGCGATAGCAGTAGTAGGATGGATAATGGGGTGGTGGAGCGCAGTAGGGAAACCACCAGAAAGCCTCAAAATAACTCCCGTAAAATTAAACACCTCTTACTTGGAGCTATACGTGTGCAATGATGGTAGCGCGGCTGTAACTATTAAGGGGATAAGTATAACGGGGGTAGGAACTATAGATTCAAGTGTAGATACAACAATAGCTCCTGGAGTGTGTAAAACGATCTCGGCCGAAATATCAGGTGGCATTAGCTCTGGCGTAGTGTACGAAGTTCAAGTTACAACTGCTGCCGGCAATGTGTATAAGACTGTGATTAGAGCTGAGTAGAAGAGTTTATTCCAACGCGGATTGTAAAAGTAGTAATTTACAGTTTTTCTACGTTTTCATCTTTTTTATCTCATAGAAGGGAGTAATTGTTCTTTCACTGTAAGTAAAGCTAATTACGTGCTTACTCTATTTTCCCTATTGTTCTCTGCTCGTGTTGCTGTTTTAATTATTCCTTGTTGTTTATTATAGTGATTGGGGTTCCGCGTGTTTAGTAGTGTGGGTGGTGTGTTTGAGTATTGCTTGGAGCAGGGTTTCCAGTCCCAGCGGTTTTAGGAATGGTGTTTTCAGCGTCTGCGTATCCAGTGGTAGAGTCTTCGCTGTCGGCTTCGATGAGTCCCTTGGCTACGGTGTTGGGAGGTTTAGAGTTGAATCTTATAGTTCCCGTGACGGTAAGCTTCTTGCCTCATGGGTTGATGAGAAGGGTTATCCATTGGCAGCCTTAACAACCTGTACCTCCATGGGTGGCTTCATTTACGCTGTGGGCTACACGAGTAGGTTTTGGAGCATAATTGTTTTCGACAGGGACTTAAAGATCCATAGGAGAACTGACTTTAAAGAACCGTGCTTAGCGCCATTCTCAGCTGTGATCGTGGGCAAGGACTTGTACGTAGCTGGCTCCAATATTAACCCAGGTGGTTCAACAGCTCTCTCAGTGGTTAAAGTGCCCCTGGATGAGCTGGTTGTTGAGAAAGCTTTCACGGAGAGTGCTGGTGGTGCTGGTGCGGGAGCGTACGCTGTAGTCTACAATAGCAAAGTGAACCAGCTAGCTGTTGGTGGCTTCATTAATTCCGAGGAAGAGTTGAAGTGGTTACTAGTACTACTCGACAAGGATCTGGAGAACGCTGAAACCATTAAACCAGGAGTTGAGGGAAGCGTGCTGGGATTAGCAGTGGATACTGAGGGCTCATACTACGCTGTTGACGGGCATAGGCTAGCTAAGCTCGCTGCGAGCGGTGAACTATTGAAAACGATTGAAGTACCAGGCGTGAAAGTGCACGCGTCGCGAGACGAGAAATCACCACTAGGCAGGTACGTTACCGTAATAGCTGGTAGCGAAGTCTACGTGTTGAGAAACGACTTAACATCCACAGTTGATTCAGCTAAGCTAATGAAAGAACCCGGCTCACTTGCCACAGTCCCGGGCTCCATTGACTCTGACGACGGGAACATCTACTTCGCACTAACACGAGTAGTTTCAAGAGATAAATGGAACTGGGCCGTGTACGCGCTGAGAGTAAAGGTTAGCGGAAAACGCTGGAAAATCCTATTTGGTCCAAGGAGTTGAGAAGACTACGCCATTACCCACTACTGCTATGTACTCTAACCTAATGCTGTTGATTTCTATGCTTTTACCAGACATTGTGAACTCTAGTATTAGGTCATAAGTGCCTGTGGTTAAATTCAACCCGAAGGCTTTAACCGGGATCACTGTTGAGCCAAAGATGTTTACTAAGTCTTGCCTAGCTCCAACCGCTGTAGTAGTTGCAGGTGAAGATATCACTATTGTTCCATTTAACGTGATAACTGGGTATACAGATAACTGTTGCGCCTGACCGCCAAAACCACCAGTTACTATTAATTTGAAATATATTGTCAAAGTATCTGTCTCATTTGTGGTCACATCTATAACGTTCTTTAAAACAAACCTTACTGTAGCATTATCAAGATTTTTACCCTCCCATGGCCCAGTACCACTATTAACACTTGAACAACTGTTAGCTTTGACTACTACTAGCTCGTTTACTGAGTTATCATCGGCGTCCGAGTCCGCTATACTGGGTGTTACATTAAGTGGAATTGCTTTATCTACTAGGCTACTGCAATACCATTTATTCGTGTAGTTGTATACAACAGCATATGTGCTCGACGAGATGTTTGCATATACATACTGGTTCTCTAGTCCGTTCTTTATCCTAGTGCTATTTAATACTTGCTCACTGGTGAATGGTCCTGTTGCATTTATGTTTACTGTTTGCTGCGTTGTGCATGGGTAAACGTTTCCTCTAGATGTCACAATGAAGTCCACTAAGGGAATACTCTGTGATTCACCTGGGTTAAGCGTGATCTTGGATAAGTTTATTGGTTGCGAGTTACTCCAGGCTCTAATAATTGTTACTGGTGTGTTTCCAGTGTTCTTTACGCTGCATTGCCCACTTGTTCTCGTTGCCTGTATTTTCTCGAATGATTTCTCTGTTTCAAAAGCTGCTCTCATCGATATCCCTGTTATCGAGGATGATGATAGTTTACCTAGATTCGTGAACACTAAACCCATTGCTATGATGAGTGCTGTTAAAACTATTACTCCACCTATTACCTCGGATTGACCTCTCATTCTCCTCCCACCATTAGGTTTACTCATTGATGTCAACTCTCCCAACTTCATATAGGTCACCTTTCGCAACAATGAATACTCTTAGTGAAGCCTCCCCTGTTAAAGCGCTCTTAGATATACATGTTAAACCAGGGTATCCTTTCGCAATGTAGTTGTCTAGTATATCGTATGGTACGTAGACGACTCTATTTATTCTCTCAACGCATGGGTAGTAGTCTCCGTTGATTAAGCAGTAGGTTTTCGTGTAGACTACTGAGTCACCTGGACTAGTTACACTTGATAATGGGAAGCTTATACCTGAGTTATTGACCTGGCCTCGTACAACTAGTGCTAAAGCGTAAGCTACAAAACCAGGTTCAACTCTGAGAAACCCTATGCATACCTGTGTATCGTTCTCATACTCTCTATACAGTACGAGTAAACTCTGCTCATTGTAGAGTGTTGATCTAAGCTCGCTGCGGGATACGAGGTCCATTACACTAGGGTAGAGTAAACCAAGGAAACCCACACCAACAACTATCGTCGTAGCTATGAGAATCATAACTGATAATAAGTCAGCTTGACCAGTCAAAAACCCCTTTTTAACACGCATGAATACTAGGCACCTTGATTATAATATAACTTAATAGTGTTATAAATACGTTTCGAAGTTAATTCACCTTATCCAACTAGTTGGACAAGCTAAACCATTAACTATTGGTGAAGTAATTGAGTTCAACCAGCAGAGTGTTTATCCTCGATCTCTCTATAAGTGTTAACCTGGATCACGCTCAGTTACTGTGGTTGAATTAACGTTGTTGAAGCGTGTTTAAACAAGTGGAGTCGCCTTGCAGCGGGTGTATAGTTGACTATTTGACTCGTGATCAAGCTTGATGCTACTTATAAATATTAAACCTTGTTTAATATCCAGTGAGGAGGGTTCCTGAGTTGAGTGAGGGTAGTTGCAGTGACTACACTGTGATTATACCTGTTTTAAATGAAGCAGAGGCTCTACCAATTGTTCTAAGGGAGTTGGTGGAGAACGGTGTTCCAAGGGAGAGGGTTTTAATTGTTGACGGGTACTCGAGTGATGGTAGTAGGGAGATTGCTGAGTCAATGGGTTTCAGAGTTATACTCCAGGAGGGTAAGGGTAAAGCGATGGCTATTAAAACAGGTGTCGAGAACACTGGTAGCGAGTGCATTGTATTCATGGATGGCGACTACACTTACCCAGCGAGGTATATACATGACCTACTGAGGCAGCTTGAGAGGGGGTATGATCTAGTTATTGGCTCGAGAGTGTACTTGGAGAAGGGTTCTCAGAGTTCACTGTTCAAGCTGGGTAATAAGGCTCTCTCATTGTTCTTCAAAATACTATTCGGTGTTAAGTTGAGTGATGTACTCAGTGGAATGTACTCAGCTAGGAGAAAGCTACTGAGGGAGATAGGCTTCGAGTTCACTGGTTTCAGTGTTGAATCAGAGATTGTTGCACACGCTGCCTCAACTGGTTTCAGAGTCACCGAGGTACCAATAGGTTACAGGAGGCGTATTGGCAGGAAGAAGCTTAGTGTTAGACATGGTTTTAAAATAGCAGTGGACATGGTTAGATTGACTTGGAGGTATAACCCAGTATTCTTGATATTTGCCCTTGGAGCACTAATGCTTATCCCCGGGTTGTACCTAGACATATTTGTTCTATATAGATGGCTATACTACGGTGTAGTACACCATGTTAGAGCACTAGCAGGTATAACGCTTAGTGGTTTAGGAGTACTGTGCTCACTGCTCGCAGTTCTAGCACTATACTTAAAGAGATTCGAGATCAGAGTGATGAAGA
>Ga0080004_1215038_pt1 | contig 32968 bp, 32 predicted proteins | sample WasSprMetagenome_FD_69207 | JGI IMG/M metagenome (GOLD analysis project Ga0080004, IMG submission 69207) | Sulfidic aquatic microbial communities from Washburn Spring, Yellowstone National Park, USA - WS (SPADES assembly) (version 2) | ecosystem: Environmental > Aquatic > Thermal springs > Hot...
CACAGGATGGGCTGTATACTCACAGATGAAGAGGCTTTAACGAGGCTAGACAAGATAATGACACAAAACTTCAATAGAGTCTTTGATGAGTGGCAAAAGAAGTACTCAGAGTACCCAATGAGAGTTGCAGCTTACATCATAGCTGTGGATAGAGTAGTAAGAGCTATGAAACTACGTGGATGGATCTAGCCTCTCTTATACACAACTACTCCTTTTTTATCCCTAATCTCTACAACTCTATGAAATGGTATCTGTTCCCCGCTAGCTGTGTATATGTACCCCCTCCTCACATCTAGAACGAGCTCTCCGGGTATAGGCTTCAAAGTCTCCTCGCCGTCTATGCGGAACTTAACGAATATAAAGTAGTCCTTTAAACACCCAGTGAAGAAGAGCCTCTTAAGCCACTCCTCTACCTTGCCTCTCTTCTTCCCCATGACGCTCCCTGGTGGTTTAAATCTTCGAGCAAATCTTTTAACTACACCCCTTTATTAAATTGATCTGTAATAGCAACGAGTAAGAAAAACCGACGTGTTGGTGGTCTTGTGAACAGTAGGAGAGTTATCGGCGTACTGGTGTTAACGACGTCTGTTTTAGTGCTTGCAGGCTATACCTACCTAATGTTCTTCGCAAGGGCGGAGGTTCAGCAGTTTGTATTGAAAGCTACAGTGTATCTATTTGTAGTGTTTCTAATCATGCTTTTCATAGCTGTCGGGTTCGGGCTACTAAAATCTCCACTTATACCTCCACGTGGAGACGATGTAGAGAGCCCGAAGTGCGTAGATCACGAGAAGCTCTAGGCATCACTTCTCTCTATACGAGAGCCTATATGTCAGGGTCTTCAAGACATCTCTAGCCACAGGCCCTATCTCCACAGAGTCTTCAAGCGCCTTTAACGCAGCCTCTACGTGGCTCTTTATTAATCTCTCGCAGTAGTCAAGAGCCCCACTAGTCTTCACAATGCTCTTCACCTGCTCTACGTGTTCATCCGTTATTTCACGCTCTTTAAGCTCGTTGTACACCATCTTGATCACCCTTGCCTCATCTGGCGAGGCTAGCTCAAGCGCTTTGACAACTAGTAGAGTCTTCTTTTTGCTTCTTACATCGCTACCTGCGGGCTTTCCTGTAACACTGGGGTCTCCGTAGAGACCAATAATGTCATCTCTCACTTGGAAGGCTATACCGGCTGGAATAGCGTAGGTAGACAGCTCTCTGAGCAGCCTCTCGCTGTGTAAGCCGGACGCTATGGCACCGAGGTGTAGGGGGAGTTCAACTGTGTACGATGAAGTCTTCAACTTGTAGACTAGGAGAACATCACTCTCTCTAACCTCTTCAATGCGCAATTTTGATAGGAGAACGTCTAAGTACTGACCGTACGCGACTTTTCTCAATCCACGCGAATATGTGGCTATCAACTGTGGAACTACTGATGGAGGCAAGTGTGGTGAAGACAGTAGTCCAACTGCAGAGGCCTCTAACATGTCTCCAGCTGTTATAGCCTGCGAGATCCCATAATGCTCGCAGTCGCTCCAACCCCTCTCTACGCAGTAGTGTCGGTACATTACATGAGCCGTGGGCCCTCCACGCCTCATCTCATCTCTATCCATGATGTCGTCGTGGATCAACAAATAACTCTGCAGAAGCTCGATCGTAGCCATGATGTCCAGCACAGCGTTGATATCTCCAGACCCCCATACTTTAACCCAATAGCCTATTAGAGCCAGTGCAGCGCGTAGCCTCTTACCACCTCTTAAAGTGAAGTCTCTTGATACATCCACGAGCGGCCTAGCTAGCGGGGCTTCAGCCTCCACCTCGCGTTCAAGGTCGTCGAAGAACCGTAGTAACCTCTCATTAGTCTTTCGGACAACGAAGTCTACGATAGACTCTATAGGTGGCGCTATTGAGTTCACACTAACACCTCTCAATACCTATATCGATCGAGTATATATATGGCACACAGTGGGGATCACAGTCCACGGTGTTTAATCTCGATCAGCTCTTTAATTACTCGAAGCTCTCGCGATTCGGGTTTTAGCAAGTCCCAGTAAATCCCCCTAGGTCTATATCTAAAGCCGCTATCGATCTTCACTAGCCTTCTTGGTGTAGCGTAGTAGTCCACGGTGTAGTCGTGAACTTCCATTGGTATCTCCTCAGACACGACCTGTAGGTCATGTATAGTGGTAACGATAGGGGTCTTCTCGTCTACGACGCCTAGCTCTCTAAGTATCCCATATTCAAGCTCAGAGTAACCACCACCCTTTCCAAGCCTAGCTCCTCGCCTGTCAACGGCTACACAGCCGGTAACTATCAAGTCTATGTTTGGCATCTCTCTAAGGCTGATCAGACGACCATATTTAAACGCGCCAGCGATCGTCGCGGCCTGGCTTAGCCTGCTTGTAGGTATGAGTCTCGGGTTTAACACTAAGAAGCCGTGAATTAAGCGGGGCGTGGCCATTACGAGGATCTTCTCCTCTCTCAAAGCTTGTAGTCTAAGGTGATATTGGGGGGAGTCTGGATTAGACTTTACAACACTCGCTTTCTGCCACTCAGATAAACCCGTGATCCTCTGCGCAGCTATATCAGCGCCCTTGAAGTTCGGGATTCTCCCATGAACAGGCCTCGGGAAGGCTGCCACGTCTTTCTCCTCCAAGAGATCCCATATCTTCCTCCTGATCTCGTTTTTCAACTTCTTAACGTCTTTAGTCTCCATGTTGAGATCCATGCCTGCAGGGTGCAATGCTTATAATCGTTGTAGTAGCTATTAAGTGCAGGGATGACGCTTGTACCCAGTGCTTCAAGTCGCTCTAGACCTTGAGGAGTTGGTTAAAGCCGTTGATATCGCCTCACGCATTGCCTCTTCTACGAGATGTGAACACGTGTGGATCGAGGCTGGGACGCCGCTAATAAAGTCTTGGGGTCGAATAGCGGTGAGAGCTCTTAAGGAGTTATCGAAATGCTATGTGGTGGCAGATACGAAGACCATGGATGTCCCGCATCTAGAGGCCAAGATCGTCTATTCAGCTGGTGCAGACGCGTTCACAGTTCTAGGTGTTGCAGACGAAGAGACACTTAAAGAAGCATACATGGCTAAGAAAGAGTTCGAAAAAGGCTTGATCATCGATCTGATAGGCGTCAAAGACCCCTTCAATAGAGCTGTAGAAGTGGCTAGATACGAGCCAGACGTGATACTACTACATGTTGGGATCAGCGCTCAAAGGTTGCGAGGAGTCACTGCAGAGCAGCTCGTAGAAGAGGCTGCGAGAGTGAAGCAAGAAGTTGGTGTGAAAGTAGGAGTTGCAGGTGGGCTCAAGCCTGGAACCATTAAGCAACTAGTAGATAAAGGCATAGACGTTATTGTAGTCGGATCCGCTATAACGAAGGCTGAGGAGCCAGAAAAAGTCGCGATCAGGATTCTAAGAGAAATGGGCTATGCACTATAGCGGTTGATCTAGAACAATCGCCAGTACTTTAGTCGCTTCATGTACGCCTACGAGAGGCATCAGCTTACACACTCACTCTTTACCAGCATACACTATCGTTGAGAATACTGTGAAAAGAATTAGTGAGCCTAGAATGAGCTGGTTCACCCCGATCACCTCTCCAAGTAGAAGGTATGCTAGCAGCCCGGCGCCGTAGGGCTCTCCAAAACTCACTAGTGTAACTAGTGAGGCTGTATACCTGCTGAGCAGGTAGTTCATTAGTGTATGACCAAGTATCATTGGTACTGTGGCGAGTAGTATAAAGTACACGTATGTGGATAGCGGGTAGTCGTATAGATTAGCGCCTCTAACTACGCCTACAAGCCCAATGAAAACAGTCGCCGTAGAGTAGGATTTAAGGGCGTATGCCGTGGTAGACTCACCCAGTTTCGACCTAGCATAATACCCAGTCGTGAAGTACACAGCTGCGAATACTCCACCCAGTAACGCCTCTACAACGCCTAGGTTTAACTCTAGCCCCGTAAACCCGAGGTACATAGCGAGTAGTATAGTGCTCGCTAATACTCCTACAACCTGTATGACTTTAGGGCGCTTATGGAACACCGCTGCCTCTATTACAAGCGAGTATATAGGGTAGAGCGTCACTAGTAGAGTGCTAGTATATACAGATGTCAGGAATAGACTATGCATCCAGAGCACGAAGTGTAGCGCTAGTGCTAAGCCGGAGACTAAGTGCACGAGCCTATACCTCCCCAGACTAGTAGATCCCGCGATTGATCCAATGACGCGTATTAACGGTAGACTCAAGAGAAGTCGCCAAAAAGCGCACGCTTCGGGAGTAGCACCCGATAACTTGACAAGCACGCTAGCGGAGCTTATAGCAAGCCAGATCACAAGCGATAAGAGTACCAGCTTCGCTTTCCTCTCTCCCCCCATTTATTCAACCCTACATTCTAATGGGCTTTGGGAAGCCGAGTATATCCAGCGGCTCTGAGATCACTAGTAGAACTAGCCTGTGAGCTTCTTCTCCTCGATAGATAGCTTGACTCTAGAAGGAGGGCTTTTCAACGTACCTCTCAACTCTCTGCCTATACTCCACGTATCTCTTTTGATGCTCTGTGAGTAGCGCCTTTAACCTCTCACCTGCTCTGAGCTTGCAATGCCCACAAAGGATCTTTCCTGTGACGCACTCGTTGTAGATATCACGTAGCTCTGCATCATCCTCGACTAAGTGGTAGGTGTAGAGCTCGAACACTGTGCACTTCCATGGTTCGCCTCCAAGTCTTCGTTGCTCCTCAGCGGTGGCTCTACCACCAGTGAGAGCGTTCATCAGCTTCTTTAGCGCGATATCAACGGGGTCTGTGAGGTGTATTGCATACTCGGGTCTACTTTTACTCATCTTGTTCCCATCGAGTCCTCTGAGAAGCTTGTGATAGATAGATGAAGGCCTCTTTAAGCCGAGCTCTCTCTCGAATCTATCCGCGAGATCCCTAGTTAGTCTTAAGTGTGGGTCTTGGTCGACTCCGACAGGTACAAGAACGTGCTTGAAGCCTCCATACTCCTCGAGCTGTAGGTGTAGTATATCAGCTGCTTGTGTTAGCGCGGCTATAAGCTTAGCTGGCGACAAGTCGCCGTAAATAGCCCTTATTTCAGCCTCGCTAACTTTCCTCGAGAACATCTGTATTAGCCTATAGTAGGCGGGACCCATATTGGTCTGGTAGTAGAAGCCTGCTCTATCTGGGTCTAAACCCCATGCTAAGGCGTGAGCTATGAAGTCTAAACCTCTCTTTAAAACTTCATCTCTATCTTCCCTCCTAACAGCATAGGCCTCAGCGTCAGCTATAACCACTTTGACATACACGTTCCACCTAGTCTGAAAGTACTTTAGCTCTTCGTACACCATGGCTGTTCCGAGGTGTGGGTCTCCACTAGGCATAAACCCTGTGAGAATAGCTACCTTACCACCAGAGAGGAGGTTGTCTAACCAGATATCTAGGTCTCTGTGTCCAAAAATCACATTACGAGTGAAGTACTTGTGGTCTAGAGGGTACCTCCCTAGAAGCTCTTTCGCAGGTTTAATACCGAACTCCGTGAGAAGCCTATCGTAATCTTCTATGGCCATATGTCCCCATGGATCAATTATCCGGCTCATATACGTCCCCTCCCTCGCGGCTTACAAGATCAGCCCCGGAGTTTCCTATCACTAATCTCAACCTGGACTAGGACTCATCACCAGCTCTCACTCGTATACTCCAGCAACAACCCTCTTAATAAAAATTTGCTCTAGTGGTGAGGCAAGGCTTGAAACTCTACGTAGTTATGGTCTTGGCGAGGCCTGGTGGCGTATCCACTGGGAGCCCTTTCGCGATCCCTGTGTGGTATGAGATTAATTGGAGAGCCACAGCAGCTGAGATCGGATATAGGTACTTAGATGGCGCCGGGATCTCTACGCGGCAGTGTCTCGTCTTTAGCTTAGACTCTATCGAGATTATATTCGCCCTCCTAGTTTCTAGCTCTCCGAGAACCTTTAGGTATAGGGGGTGCGCGATCTCCTCGTAGGGCTCGATGAGAATTACGGGGAACCCAGGCGCTATGATCGACACGGGGCCGTGTCTTAGCTCTCCTAGTTGATAGCCTTCAGCGTGTAGAAGTACGGCTTCTTTAAGCTTTAGTGCACCCTCTATCGCTATTGGGTACGTTATCCCACTGCTAGCTACGTACGCGCTGGCAGAGTCTTTGAGCTCTTGAGCAACGCTGATCGCGGCTCGCTCGATCTTCTCCATATTCTGCCTAAGCACGGCACTGAAGCTTCTAATCTCGTCTACAAGGGCCTTGTGATCTTCAAGCTTCCTCATACCAGTAAAGACCCCGGTATAAGATGCAAGCAAGAGGAGAGCCGCCAACGTGGATGTAAAGGTCTTCGTAGCGGGGACAGCCATCTCAGGACCAGCGCCGATCGGCAGGTAAACGTTAGATTCTAGTGCTAGTCGAGAGCCAACGTTGTTTGTAACTCCAATGATAACAGCGCCTCTCTGCTTTGCCAACTTCACACTAGTGATCACGTCTGAAGTTTCACCACTTTGACTAATAGCGATAACTACAGTCCCGGTCTCGACGCTTTCAAGGACCGAGAAGGGGAAGTCAGCAGCAGATACCGGAATGACAGCTAGGCCTGCTAGCTCTGAGAAGTAGTATACTGATGTGAGAGCGGCGTGGTAGCTAGTTCCAGTGCCTATTACATAGACTTTACTGGCTCTGTGAAGTATCATAGCAGATAGTCTAAGGTACTTCTCCATGATCGCTAGCGTCGTCCCTACAAGGGCGTTCGGAACCTCGTAGATCTCCTTGATCATGTAGTGTGGGTAGCCAGCTTTATCAACATACTCTACAGCATACTTAACACGTTTCACTTGAATAGCCTCTAGAGGCACTAAGGTGCCAGTCTTAACGTCGTAGACCTCTACGCCACTAGTAGATATCGCGGCTACAGTCCCATCGTCGAGTATGTAGGCTTGATCTGAAAAGCCGTATAGAGAAGGCAGGTCGCTAGATACGAATATACAGTCCCTACTAGGGCTATATGCGAAGAGGAGCGGTTGACCGCTCTGCACGAGGTAAAGCTTCGAGTCGCGACTAGAGAGGATAGCTAAGGCGTAGTTCCCTCTGAGTTCAGATGCCACTCTAATCAAGGCATTGATGGGGTCTAGGCCTCTCTTTATGTACTCTTCAAATAGGTGCACTGCAACTTCTGTATCCGTCCTCGACTTAAACACGTGCCCTATTTTCTCTAGCGCGCTCTTGACCTCTTCGTAGTTCTCTATGATCCCATCAGCGACGATCGCTAAACTGCCAGTGCAGTCTAGTAGTGGATGGGTGTTCTCGTATACAGGCCAACCTCTACTTGCATATCTAGTGTGACCAAGCGCTATAGGAGAGTCGATGTTTACAAAGTCCACAGTGCTAGAGATCTTGAGGAGGTGTCCAGGGGCTTTGCGAACCTCGATCTTATCACCACGAAGAATGGCTACACCAGCTCCATCATACCCCCTATAAATGAGCCTCTTAAGCCCTTCAAATATCGCGCCTCTAGGGACAACCTCTTTACAGACAGCTCCAAATATGCCTCCCATATAGACTCCGTGTATGGATTAATAGACGCGATGTGATTATATATACCCATTGGCGCCGCGCTTCAAGCTCGCATGAATTCACGAAAAGACCCTCGTCGCGATCACGTGTTGATAAGCTCTAAATCAACGATGCACGGGAATACGTGTTCTCAACGCGAGACTTGGCGTAGTTAACTATAAATGCTTGGTAGCCCTATTAGCAATAGGCGAGAGCTCAACGAGAGATCGGAGGAATGTCGCGCTATACAGTAGTTGTCATCGAATCTGGTGAAGAGGTTAGACACAAATGGTCTCTAGTAGAGGAGCGCATTAAACGGTTTACCGAGCCTCTAGGCTACCACTTCACGCTGAAACCAAGTCTCATAATAATCCTCTCTAATGGACTAAGTCGAGATAGTCATGTAGAGCTCTATGAAGACTTGAGGGCTGCAGGCCTTCAGGTTAAAGTTGCTTCAACTATCCACAAGACTCCTATGATGGCTCTACTAAAAGCGTTAAAGGCGCTATCAAGTGTAGATCTCTTCTACGAAGAGGGGGTTGAAGAGGAGTACTATGTCGCCTACATTGCGTTTAGATACTTCAACCCCGAGTATGTTGTTGAGGAGTTTAAACGTAGAAGAGATGTATTAGGTAAAGTACTAGACGCGTTGATCTACACAGGCTCTATACCATTGAGTTTAAACCTAGATGGAGTGGTCGCGGTTTTGAGTACGAGAGGTCTAACTCTAATCGAGAGGTTGAAAAGCGAAAACCTCTATGTAAGAGTAGCTCGTAGTATACATGGGAGAAAAGCTGTAGAGAGCGCTATTCACAGTTGAGAAGAAATCGATCTTTCTAATTCTAAAACTCTCTTCGAGACTACGAGAACGATTGTTGATATTACAATTGTAGCTAGGAGTAGAATGAGAACTAGAAGTGTGAACTCCCCCCCAGGAATTAATCCAGCACTTCCGCTAGAAACCTGGCTACCTATAACACCAGGCGATACTTGACTAGCAGTCAGACTAGTTGTCTGTGTAGTCGTAGACTCGACACCCTACAAACTCATTTTTTCTATGTGTAAGTGTGCGGCTCGATCACAGGTTGTCTACGAAGCTACTCATCGCTAGGTTAAATATTACGTAAGGCGCTTAATATGCATTACTCCTCAGGTTTTGTTTCTATAACAGTCAGTTTTCCAATAGCACCTCTCTTCTTTGCGAAGTCTACATATACATTGATGATTTTGAGAGAGTGCACAGCCTCCTCGTCAAAATAGCACGTAGTGTACACTATCCTGTTATCGTAGAGTCTGGCCACAACTCTCTTGAACCTAGGCTTATCACAATCTTCTAACTTAGCCTCGACTATGAGGCCTATCATTGCTAATGCTTCGACTTGCTTTAAAGTGCAGTTCTCTAGGCAGACTATGTAGGGTTCAAGAGCCAAGCAAACCCCTTTTACTCTGAGAAGACCCGGGCTTTAAAAGCTTATCATTGGGGATTCGCGCAGTGGGGGTTCAATATGGGTTGGAAGAAAGAGGAGACGATCGGCGAGAAGTTCAAGAAGCTATTTGTAAATGAGCGAGACTCTCTGGAGAAAAAGGCTATAATCGCTCAGTATAGGTTGAAGACGGCGATGGGTAGGATTGCTAATTATCTCGAGAAGCTCTCAGAGCGCGATAAGGTGTTGTTTGAAAATATTGTAGACGCTCTAGTGAAGAGAGACGAAGTTAGAGCTAAGATGTATGCTAGAGAGGTCGCAGAGATCAGAAAGATCAGCAAGCAGCTACTAACAGTTCAATATGCACTAGAGCACGCGACATTGAAGCTCGAGACCTTCTTGATCTATGGTGGAGCCATTAACGAGGTCGTCCCAGTAATCGGTGTTATGAAAGAGGCTATAGGGATCGTTAAGAACATAGCTCCAGACGTCTGGATAGACCTACAAGTGGCGGTGAGAGAGCTAGAGACCGCTATGGGCGAGGGCATAGTAGACCTCACTCTCGGTGTAGATGTAGGGCTCGATGTTGAAGCTAAGAAGATACTAGAAGAGGCGAAGATCGTAGCAGAGCAAAAGATGAGAGAGAAGTTCCCAGAGTTACCCAAGATACTCAGCGCGCCAGAACCTGGGGTTACAACTACCTCAACCTAGGCTTTTTTTGCAATAAAACGCTCCACATATGGATATAGTCTTCTATATATTACTTTTTCGTATAGTTTAAGTAGAATTCTAAGCTCATCTCTCGTTTTATCTAGCGTCTCAGGCTCTATAGGGGTTACCTCGATGGTTTTTCCACGCGACGCCAAGACTATACTCTTCGGCGATACGGTGAGCACGCCTCTTCTAGTTTTTATAGAAACCGTGTCGTCTCTCGGACTAATGATCACTGCGACGTGCTCCGGCCTGGTTCTAAGTATTATAGTGCTATCTAGGCCCTGGAATATGTAGAAATTTGGTGATAACTCGAGGATACCACTTTGTTGACTAGGCACTTTCTTTGTTAGCGTGTCGATCATGGAGGCTACTCTCTCGAGAAGCTCGACCAATCTACTTGCAACCCCCATAGTCCTCTTATCGACTTCTTCACCTCCTTTCAAGACCTTGCTTTCAATCACCGATATGGTGCTCTTCAATATCTTAAGACCTGCTTGTAGGCCATGCTCGATCTGTGGTGTACTCAACTTTAAGCACCAAGCCTAGTTGGATAGTTCCACAACTTATAAATCTCGTCAACTACGTCTTCTACTATCACCTCGAGTATCCTCCCCTCTCTTGTGAGCACGACCTCTCCACTACCAGGTTCTAAGAAGCCGACTCGACTATAGGTAACGCCTAGCTCCTGGAGCGTGCTTTCGAGATCTCTGCTAAGAGATCTTGGAACGCTGGCAACGATACACCCGCTACTCAGGAGCTTTAAGGGGTCAACGTTTACAGCTCTTGATACGTCTCTAACAGTCTCCTCGATAAATACGTCGTCGATGTTAACAACAGCTCGCGTCGAGCTCGCCACAGCCATCTCTCTAATAGCCTGGATCACACCGCCCTCTGTCGCGTCGTGCATCGACGACACATAGTCCTTAATGCTTAGAGCTGTGTTCATAACGCTTATCTGGTATATGTAGTTCTTAGCCCTCTCTACAACTAGCCTATCCAACCCTCTAGCGACTAGGAGGTCCTCGAAATCCCAAGCTATAATTCCAGCACCCTCCCCGCCTACGCGCCCAATGATGTATAGGAGGTCGCCTGGCCTTGCATCGCGAGTTAGTATCACCCTCCCCGTTGTATACCCAGCAGAGGTCATGGATATGAAGGGTCTATCTATGCCAGGAGTGACCTCGGTGTGGCCTCCAATGACAACGCCCTCGACCTCTCGTAGAGCTCTCGACATATCCTCAAAGAGCTCTGCAACATCTTGCTCAGTGAAGCTGGGCGGGATAAGCACAACTGGTAGAAACCACCTTGGTCTAACCCCTCTTATAGCAATGTCGTTTGCTGCAACATGGACGGCGAGATAGCCAGCTCTCTTTACACCCGTTGTTATCGGGTCTGAGTGTATAACGAGAAAGCCGTCTCTAAGTCTCAAGATAGCTGCATCTTCGCCTTGAGAAGGCCCCATAACTAGGTCTATGTCGCTTGTTGGAAGCAGCTCTAGTAACTTAGACATGAAAGGCCACGGTGGCTTACCGGTTTTCAACATATACACCTCGCAATCTCCTATAGCAATCCCTACATATGTACTCTACTAGAGACACTTGAATAAGGCAATCTTCGCACCCCAGCCTACCACACATTTTACAGGTGGCGATAGACAAGTACCTCCCACATAGCTCGCAGAGAGCCTGCTTGCAAATAGCGCAGACACCTCCCTCCTGGTCGTAATCATCACTACACACCCTTCTTCCACACACCTTACAGGTATAAATAGCTGGGTTGCGCTCACAAATCTCACAACTCGTATCTTAACACCCTATGGTGGCGGTACTTCAAAGAACCTCACAATATTGTCAACCATGATCCTATATAGTTGCTCCTCTGAGATCACCCCGGACTCTAAGAGCCTATTGAGCTTCTCGGGTATCTCCCATGGATATGCAGATACACCTGGCCTATTGGGGTCGTCTATAAAGTCTGATTCTATCATGCAGAGAGCCCACTTGTGAGATGCGTACTTCTCATCAAAGCTCTTAATAGGGGCTGTGAAGGGCACTGCAAGTCTTTCAGCCCATAAGGCCGTTTCAAGCCCTACGTGATGCAGTATCACCCTGTTCACCGGGGTTTTTAGTTGGTCAACAAGGGTCTTCACAGAATACACTGTTGCGAGACCTGCCTGTTCTGTGTGCAATTGAACGGGGACGCCGTAGTCTCTAGCTAGAGCTAGAGCTCTAACCATGACAGCCTCGGCTAAGACCAGCCTCTCGGTGCTTGTTCCATAGTGTTGTCTACCAACTTCGCCTATACCGTCGATGAGCCCCGCCTTCAGCGCGTCTTCGACCACCTTGAAGACCTCGTCTACGAGCTTAACCAGCCTCTCTGCTTTAACCCCCTGCTTGTAGTAATTGTCGATCTCGGCTGGGTGAAACCCCATAAACACCGTCACTTCTAACCTTTGCTCTCTAGCTCTACTAGCCTCTCTCACGAGGATCTCGAGTACCTTAGAGTACGAGGTTGCACTGGGCTCGACATAGCCGTAGTGATATGGGGGTAGGCTAACTATCGATATGAACCAGCCGCCAAGGCTCTTAAACTTCTTAGCGACCTTCTCAGCTCCCAACCCTTTAACAGGGTTTACATGTAGGTGTGCATCACTGTAGAGCACAATAACACCTCTGCATATAAGACAACAAGGTTGGATAATTAAATCAGAGACGACTTGAGTGGAGAATAATTGCCATGACAGAAGATAGAGGTGGGCGAGAGCTACGTGTAAGGGTGTCTGAAGAGACCTATAAGTCTCTTGAGAGCTTAGCGAAGAGAGAGGGGTTTTCAAGCGTAGAAGACTACCTTGTCCACCTAGTTCACACCTTAGCTCGCGAGAAGGGGCTTGAAGACTTTGAGCGAATAAAACCTAAAATTGAGAGGTTCATTCAAGATGAAATAAACAAGAGGATGACAGCCCTAGAGACTATTAGAAGGCAGGTTGTAGAGATCTACGAGAAGATAGAGTCTCTAGAAGAGAGGCTAAAAGCGATTGAAGAGACTGTAAAGGAGAGTAGCAAACTAGTGGAGAGGCCGAGAGAAGCCCCTCCACGTAAGACTGGAATCGAGAGGCTCAGGGAAGAGAAGGTAGTCTTTGAGAGTAGGTTGCCGGCTCGAGTGCAAAGAGACAGGCTCTTCGCCTACTTTGAGCGTGAAGGAGCCGTTGTACTCAAGTTGAGCAAAGAGCGTGTAGCGGTAGATCCAGAGTTCTGGAAGGAGTTTAAGTCTAAACTAGAGTCTCTATCATCCCCTAGAGAGGAGGATATACAACAAGTGCTTGGAAGCCCCGGCTTTGAGCTGTGGAAGGCGCTGTACGCAGATAACCTCATATACTACGACCCTAGAAGTAAGAGGTGGAGGTTTGTACAGGAGGTGCGGTGAAGGATGAGAACTTGACTAGCTCGCTATGCCTCTATAAGTATAGGCAATACCTTGACCACGTCAAGATACTACATACGGGGGCCATTCGTGTGGGGAAGAATATTGCTATTGATGGCTATGCAGAGGTGCAAGTTAGAGTAGTCACGCACGCACACCTAGATCACGTGGTGGGCTTGAGTGATAGCATAAAGTCCTCGAAAAAGATCGTGGGGACCCCTATAACGCTAGATCTCCTCGAGATCCTCGGATATGTTGAGAAAGAGCTAGCGCCTCTCTACAGGTTGAAAAAGACGCCTCTAGACTACTACACGCCACTTAAAGTGGGTGATGACACTTTAACCCTTCTAAATGCAGACCACATACCCGGCTCGTCTCAAGTGCTTGTAGAGCTCGGCGACCCGAAGATCAGGGTTGGATATACAGGGGACTTTAAATTGACCAGTAAAACAGACATCATAGAGGCCCCAGACGTCTTGATCATAGAGTCTACCTATGGCAATCCACTCTATAGAAGGCGTTTTAAGGACGTTGTTAACCAGGTCCTAGTAGACCTAGTACTTGAAGGTCTGTATAGGTATAAGCGGGTCTACGTGTATGCATATCACGGTAAGATCCAAGAGGTCATGGGCATACTAAGAGAGGGTGGGATATCTGCGCCGTTTGTCTTACCAGACAAGGTCTATAGAGCAACGAAGCACCTAGAGGAGAGGTATGGGTTTAAGTACGGCCCGTACTACAGAGATGACGAAGTGGCGACTAGCAAGAACGGCCTAGTTGTGTTTAGACACTTTAATCATGCTCGAAATAGAAAGCTAGATGGCATGAGCTTGCACATAGTGTTGACTGGGCGTTATACTCAAGACCCATACCTTAAAGTAGATGATTACACCTATGTCGTCTCTTTGAGCGATCACGCGGACTTCGAAGACCTAATACGATACATTGAAAAGTCCAACCCTCAACTGGTCATTATAGATGGATCGCGTCCAGGTGATGCAGAAGCCCTCAAAAACGCGCTCACCGAGAAGGGATTTTGCAGCATTGTACTTCCAGAAGGGGATCTCCCGAGGTAACCACCAGCAACTATTCGTGAATAGCTAGTTTACTCAATGCCTACACCTCACAAAGTGTCTTTAGTATATCACCCCTATATAAATAGTCACTAAAACTACCGTATACTCTCCGATTGGTATTCAATTGTAACATGTATCATATGTAGTAGCGTAGCAAACTAGATCAACTAACATACTCGTACACCTTGTCAACCAGTTCTTGAACCTCAGGCATCTTCCTGGTTCGTGGCCTTGGAATTTTTACATCTACAATTCTCAATACTCTGGCTGGTCTCGGAGACAATATAATTATTTTATCAGACATTAATACAGCCTCTTCAACATTGTGTGTAACCATAATAATAGATTTAATAGGTAGTATTGAAGAAAGCCATATATCTAATACTTCACTCCTTAAGCTCTCAGCTGTTAGTGGATCTAGGTTTGAGAAAGGCTCATCCATTAGTAAAATATCAGGCTCTACAGCTAGTGCTCGAGCAATATTAACTCTCTGCTTCATTCCACCACTAAGCTCACTCGGGTAAAAGTCCTCAAATCCACTAAGCCCAACAATTTTCAACGCAGTTCTCGCTTTTTCAATAGCACGACTTTTCTTTACACCATTAGCTATTAATGGTAAAGCTACGTTGTCCACAACTCTCAGCCAGGGTAGAAGTGTGGGAAATTGAAACACAAAGCCAATAACGGGTTTTCTATTAAGGTGAAAAACAACCTTTCCACTATTAGGCTTCTCTACACCCGCTATTATTCTCAGTAGTGTTGACTTACCACAACCACTAGGACCAATAATTGAAACAAATTCTCTACCTACACTAAAGCTAATATTTTCGAGTACTTTAATCTCTTTACCTTCACTCACATAGCTCTTTGACACAGCCTCGACCTCAATAACACTATCCCTGCTCAACGACATAGTAACCACTAATTCTCTTTAGAATTCTAGCCCAAAGAGCTTTATTCATGCCTACGATTACTAAGCTCATAAGAAAAGATGTTGATAAAACACCAAGAGTATCACCAGCTAGAGTCTGTTTATATATTAAACTACCAACTCCCCCCATATCAACAGTGAAGTTCTCGGTTTTAAAGTACTCTGCTGCAATTGAGGCATTCCACGCACCACCTGAAGCTGATAATCCACCTGCAAGTATGCTAGGTAAGAGAGAGGGTATGAAAACCTTTAATAGGTAATATTTACCCCTTATACCATAAACCTTTGAGAGCTCTAGTATACTCTCCTTTAAGCTTGATACCCCGAATAATAAGACGTTGAAGAATGTATACCATAGAGAGCCCTGTAAATATACAAACACCATTACACCGTATGGAAACCCCTGTAGAACTGGTAGTAATATAGGCCACCACATCATTGCGGGAATAGAGGATAATACTTCACCCAACATAACTATTAATACGCCAAGTTTAAACCGCGTATGAGAAATGTAAGCTAATAGTATAGATAGAGCGATTCCAAATAATACCACAGAGTATACTCTAATAAGAGTTAAAGGCAAAGCCCATAGAAACTCTACTCCATACTTTGTAATTACACTATACAAATTACTAGTCACCAGTATTAATTTCTCATAGTGCAAGTTCTCATAGTACAAGTAGAGAAGTATTGGTGAAAGTAGAAAGCATAGTTGAATAGCACTAATCCCACCTCTAATAGCGCTATATGCCATAATTAATTTCTCTATTATCAAGCCCCATATTTTAGAGAGGGCCTTCTCCACGACTACATATATCCTCATGAATCCCAAGAGGCTTTTTATCCCCGTATATTTTATAGTGAGGGGATTCCAAATTACAAGGTAAGATACTAGGATAATAGTGAATAGTGTAAGTAAACCAATAGTATAAGCTTCTACATCTCCACTCTCATAAGCACTAACAATAAATGAACCTAGCCCTTTAAGTCTATACTCTACTCTACCCATCGATATAATCTCAGCACTCGTCAGGAAAAACCAGCCACCTGCCCATGAAATAATACTATTTGCTGCAAGAGAACTTCTCGACGCTGGTACATATATGTATATGAGCCTGTAGATTAAGGGGAGCCTATACACTGCAGTCAATTGATCAATTGAGGGGTCTAGGGATTTAACACTAGAGTAAACTCCGAAAATCATGTTCCAGACTTGACTCGTCACTATTAAGAAGATAGAGCTAATTTCCCCTCCAGTTACCGGTCCCAGTGTAGTAACAAATAACGCGAGAACTGCGGGGAAGAAGCCGAGTATGGGTATTGATTGAAGTATATCAAGTACGGGGAGTAGTATTGACTCAACACGTTTACTCCTAGCCATTGCAACTCCGGTGACAATTGCTATTATGAGGGAGAGCACGTAAGCTGTAAACATTCTCCCTAGGCTTAATAGTGTAGATAATGTAAGCTCTACTGTTAATTCGAAGGGGGTCATTAAATCACCATTAACTGTGACTTATTAAGGGGGTATGTGAGTAATTAAGCATACTGGTGTATAGTTAGATTGTCGAGTAGTGAGCGTAGTTGTATACTCCCATATAACGTACAGCCAGATCACGTTTTAGGATTTCTTGAAGCAGTTTACAGTCTTGGTGACTCTGTAGATCCAATGAACCTCGGAGACCTCCTCGGAGAACAAGTTGACATATTACCACACGTAATTGACGTAGCATCAGCACTGAGACTAGTAGAAATTAAAGAGAACGGAGATATCAAGTTGACCAAGTTAGGAGTAGAGGTTGTAAAGGGACATGTTCAGCTCGTAAAAAGTATATTAAGAGGTGTCATAGAGAATATTGAGCCATTTAAAACAATAATTAGCGAGTTAAAGGCGAAAAAGAGGCTTACAGTAGAAGAATTCACAAAGATATCAATGAGATTTTACCCACACAACACGCGAGAAGCAATTAATACATTACTCCAGTGGGGGGCGTTTCTAGACCTCTTTAAAATGAGCCCTGATGATAAATACATTTACCCTATAAGAATAGGGAACCTATAAAAATAGGGAAATAGAGACTCTTACAACCAAGCTCTAATACTAAAATCTAAAAGGGTATGTAAACTAAGAGTGCTATATTATAGGAGCATGAGAGGCGTCCATGGTAAAACCATGATCAGCGTTCTCAGCGTTAAGGTCTGTAGTTTTAGAGGCCAGTTTTAGAGACCTATTGATAGCGTTTTCAAGACTATATAAGAGTAGCCCTACTCTTCCGCACTGCTACCTAGTTTACGATTTAATCTACGAGCCCGAGAACACAGAGATCTATGTTCTATGTTAGGCTCTCAGAAAACAACACGGTGGAGTCATATGTGCTTACTTGGCGCGGGACAAGGTGAAGCGCACTACACATTTGGAGCCCTCGTGGCTGCGAGCTCTTGCAGAGCGTAAAAATAGAGGTTACGAGGCTAATAAACATTGAGCTCTACGGTGATAGTAGTGAGCTACTAGAGTGTGTTACTCGTCGTCTAAGAGAACTCGGATTTAAGACCATTGCGGCAATGAAATTCCACGATATGGAGACTACTGAGGAGTCGTTTAAACCAAGTGAAAACGAGTACTTAGCAGCGAAACTCGCAAGTAGCCATGTAGAACTGTTCAGCGAGTACGTGAAGTCTAGGAATATCGATATATCAACCCAGGAGGCCTACGAGCTCATCACTAAGAGAGTCTATTACGCTGTAATCCTAGATAACGAGATAGTCTCAGTAGCTGCAGCGTGCATTAAGCTACCAGAAATACACGTAGTTTGCAACGTGTACACTAGACCCGAGTACAGAAGTAGAGGCTATGCCACAGCCGTTACATCAGCTGTGACGAGGCGAGCGGTTAATTCAGGAGCCGCAGTACACCTCTGTGTGGAGGTAGATAATGAGCCTGCTATTAGAGTCTATAGGAAACTAGGTTACAGAGTAGTAAGCACGAGAACGTGGATAACTGCTTATCTGTGAAATCTCTTGTCCAGTGAGCTGTACGCTCATATTCAACAATTTGAATCATAAGAAACCGTTTAAAGAGTAGGCGTGTAGCGGTGAAGGACTATAAGTACGACATTAACCCTCTACTCATACAATGTTTTTAAATAGAGGTCTACATGGGCAATTGAGTAATAACATAGATGATCAAAAACTCCTCGTGCGTAATAGGCCTGCATCTGTTAGCCATTTATTAAATTGATTGTCAACTTACACTCTAATAGCAACAATTTACAGCAATAGTAATTCTGCTAGTCTCAACTTGTCGAAATGAGTAAAAATAACTCTACTCTAGACCCCATTTAAGAGCCCTCTTAGTAGCTAACCTCAAACTCTCTAGTGAACGATAGATACACAACTATCTTCCTACCTAGAATCTTAAACCTCAACTCGCTAGCTATAAGAACGTCCCTATAACCCCTCAGAGCTGCAGGACACGTTCATGAACCCTCCCTCCTGCAGGTTCACTGTTAGGTTTTCCTCAATTCTCAAAACCCATGGGTTATTCCATTAGCAAGGTCGACCGGGGGTTGTTTTTAAGCCCTTTTTAAGGCAGTGAGACGCGTTGTCGTTGCGCGCTCGTGGGGGCGAGTACTGAGCCTCCATGTGGTTGAATGGTGCGCGGCTTAGCGTGACTGTAAGAGGCTAGAGAGCGGGTTTGATGGACAACCCACAAAGTACTTGTTAACTATTTTAACTATTTCAGGCAATTACGAGTCTTAGCGAGTGGTGAACGCTTTCGCATGGAGCTCAAGAGGGTGGTTATTAGGCATCACATGGTTAACGCGCTCTTAATGGGCCCTGGAGGCTCACAGTACGTTACTCTAGAGACAGCTATAGCATTTGCGGAGAGAGGTGTTGAGACCTACATAGATGCCCCCTTTATAGAGGGAAGGCGCGACCTCGTTAAGCTCGCTGAGGTGTTTGGGCTTTCAGAGAAAGAGATCTACAATGTTGGGATTGGAGATCCCGGTGGAGTCGACGTCGTGATCAATACGAGTGGAGATGTCTTGCTTGGAGCTGGAGACGTGGTATACGTACACTACCCCTTTGTACTAGATTATTCAACCTACTACTCAGCTCTACAGGGGATCTACGATATGTTGGGAAAAGTCTACACGTTTGTGAACACCATCGCGTTCCCTCTGTTCTCTCGTAAGATCAAGCTATACATAGCTAACTCCTCTTTCACAGCTTCATTTCTACGCAAGTATCTCGGTATCGACCCGGCGGTGATACACCCGCCAGTAAACATTGATGATATAGTGAGAGAGCAACCGTTACCATTGGAGGAAAGAGAGAACTACGTGATATCGGTTTCAAGACTAAGCCCTGAAAAGCAACCTCATCGTGGAGTTGAGTTGGCTAAACACATTAAGAGACTTGGTCTTAGGCTTGTTATCGCTGGAAGTTTATCACCATACAATAAGCCATACTACGAGCTACTGCTAGACTATGCACGTAGAGAGGGGGTTGATGACGTCGTAGAGTTTGAGATAAACACGTCTAGGCATAGACTTGTAGAGCTCTATAGACGCGCATATGCATATATCCATTTAACTCCTAAAGAGCACTTTGGAATAAGTGTTGTTGAAGCTATGGCTGCCGGCACCCCTGTCATCATTCCATGCGACTCTGGTACGTGGATCGATGTAGCGCTGAGAGATGAGAGCATCGCACTACCATACTCTACGATCTCAGAAGCTTGCTGTAGACTCAAACACCTACAGAGAGCACCAACTCTGTGGAGAACTCTAAGCTTTAACGCGTATAAGAGAGCGTTAGAGTTCGATAGAAGAGAGTTTAGGAGGAAGATATATACCGCTGTAACTACCACTATGAAGTGGAGATGAAGAGCAACCGCGAATCTGACTCGTGATGTTGAAGAGCCGTGCTGATCCTCGATTTAAGGTCGTCGACGCTTGATCAGGCCTTCGTAGCTCTAGAAAAGCCGAAGGCGAAGCGACCAACTAAGGCTTACTACGCTATTCTTTACAAGAGATGGAAGGAGGATGTCCCGCCGGGGGGATTCGAACCCCCGACCACCCGGTGACCGCCCCCTCACTACAGCCGGGCGCTCTACCGCTGAGCTACGGCGGGTAACATCCTTATCTTATACTTCCCCAAACTTCTTAAAAAGTTTTGTGTGTTAAAGTCTAAGTTCACCATGGGTGTTTGGAGTTTGCCTGATAACGCTAGTTGGAGAGATGTTGTGAGTGTTATTAGTAGGGATCTAGAGCTCATAGATAGCGTTCTCAGAGAGAAGGATGCGGCGAGAGAGGAGGCGATCAGGGTTTCAAGGGAGATCACAAGGCTCGCTGGAAGCGTAGTTAGCTATGTTCACATGGGCAGGTGGCAAGAGGCTAAACAACTACTAAGTAGGCTAGAAGAGCTTGTCAATAAGTTAAACAATGTTGTAGACAAGCACCCAGATCTAAAGTACTCTGGGCTTGTCTATAACGCGCTTAGCGAGTATGTTGAGGCCTATCTATTCTACTCGGTGATCGTGGAGAGGCGTGTTCCCGAGTATGCTAGTCTCAAGGTTTCGCTAGTCCCATACCTACAGGGGCTAGGAGACCTGGTGGGCGAGTTGAGGAGGTACATCATTAGACTACTAGACAGGTTGAAAGTGAAAGAGGCTGAAAACTACTTAGAGCTAATGGAGCGCATATACGAACACCTAAGAGTGCTAGACTACCCCGACGCGCTGATCCCAGGCGTCAAGCACAGAGTCGACGTAGCAAGCCGCCTCATCGAAGACACTAGAGTCCTAATACTATCAACTAAGAACTCCTTGAGAGCACTCGGTGTTAGCGAGATGAAAGAGCTATAAAAATCTTTTAAAGCTCTGATAGAGTAGAAGAGTTTCATGGGCTGTTTCGGTTTTCATAATTATTTGTGACACTTATCCTCATTGATGTTTGAGACCTCTTAACGCTATTAGGTATGCTGATGCTGTGTGTCTATCTAATCTATATTTCCTCATCACGTCATCATGTTCTCTAGAGCTTGTTGCCCCCTTGAAAAGATTTATAAGCTTTAGAAGAGGTTTATATGTCTGCTGGTGCCCCCGGGCTCCCGAGACCCGTAGAGGCGATGAGCCCTAGGCGACTAGTGGGGAGCCACTGCGGTGAGCGGGCTCGGGGAGACCGTTGAGAAGTAGATGGTGGAGAGCCTCGATATGAAAGGCGATGAGCCACCATCTACCGAGAAACGGTTTAGGGCCCGTCGTCTAGCCTGGTAGGACGCCGCCCTTACAAGCCCAGAGCTAGGAGAGGCGGAGGTCCGGGGTTCAAATCCCCGCGGGCCCACTTACACGTTCTATGTGTATATAGGTGAACAGGGCGATCTATATAGGAGAATGTTTAGTACGTATTGAAAATGATAAAAAGGACTTTTTGATAAAGAGTTATTGCATATAAGTGGGTGAACAATAATGGCCTCGATCGAAAAGCGCAGAGTTCAAAGAACGGGGTCTTCGTCTTACATTATCACGCTTCCTAAAGAGTGGGTTGAAGCAGTTAAGCTCAAGAGTGGTGACTACGTTATAGTTGAAAAGCATGGAGATAAGTTGATTTTGATTCCTCCAACTCTAGAGCCCTCTCAACTCAAGATCACAATACGGGTATACCCAGGTGTTGACGCTATGCAAGTTTTTAGAGTTATCCTAGCGGCTTACATAAACGGCTACAACACGATATCTCTCGTGTTTGACAAGGCTATCCCCGAGCTCCCCAAGTTTATCAACGATGTGAAGAGTCTTGTTAGAATGAAACTCCCCGGGATAGAGGTGGTAGAGGAGCAATATGGCGCGTTGACGTTTAAAGTCCTACTAAGTATACAGGAGATACCGCTGATAAGCGCTATCAGAAGGCTTCACGTGATTGTTAATAGCATGATACAAGACACTATAACTCTACTATCAACCGGAGATCTCAGCGTGGCGCATGGCATAATACAGAGAGATGATGAAGCAGATAGGTTCCACCACATGATCAATAGAGAGCTAGCAATGGCATTGATAGACATCAAGATGCAACACGACTTAGGCATATCAAACATAACAGAGGCTTTAAGCTATCGAATCATAGCGAGAAACCTAGAGAGAATAGCTGACCACGCAACCAGTATCGCTAAGAGAGTTCTAGCGGCACGTGGGTTAAAACGGGGATCTCAGTTCTTGACTAGCTACTTACAAAAAGACCTAGAGCTACTGAACAAGGCGATGAACGCTCTGTACACGCTGAGTAGGAAGGAAGCTGAAGAAGTCATAAGTGAGGTAAGAGTGGTTATAAATGAACTTGAAAACACTGTTTACAACAAGATCCTCGCGGCAGACATGGAGGTACAAGAGAAGGTTGTAAGCATGCTCATACTAGATAGCATAAAGAGGATAGCGAGATATTGTAATGGAATCGCAGAATCGATCATAAACCTTAAAGTAGCTAAGTCGGCAGACATCGATATCAAGTAGAACGCTAAACCGTAGAGTAGACGAGTTGATAAAGACGAAGTTTTTAAGCCTCTAGGTGTAAATCCATATATGAACCCCGGTACCTCCGCGACACCTCCGCGTAACGGGGGAGGGTGAGCGGAGGGCGGACCACACATCACACTACATACAGCGCCTATTGTGTTGTTCTAGCTAATCAGCTGAAAAGGCCTCCCCCGAAAAGTTGGAGTTTATAAGACTGTAGTGTCTAATCATCATATTGGAAGCCGGGGTGGCCGAGCGGTCTAAGGCGGCGGGCTGCAGGGCTCTCTTTTATCCAGGGGCTCGGACACCCGCTCTACCGCGGGTTCGAATCCCGCCCCCGGCTCTTAGCTCTTTACTACTCAATGAACTTTATGTTTTGACACTTCAGTTGTTTTAAAAAGTCTTCGAGCTCGTTAAGGGGTATCTTTATGGTGTAGAGGTAGCTAGGCGTTCTTGCCTTGACTTTCGCTATACCCTCCTTCTTTAGTTTAACGACTCTACACTCTATAGCTCTCTCAGTTATCTTAATGAACTCTTCTTTGCTAGTCACCTCTTTAGGCATGGGTGAGCACCGTGTTTAAAATCGTCTAGGGCTTATAAAATACGTTGATTAGAAGTCTAGAGGCTCTATTGATGTCTAGAACTACTCAGCGAGTAGAGGACTACTTGACGACCATCTATAGGCTTGAAGAAGCTCTTGGCGAGGCTAGAGTTTCCGATATAGCTAGAGAGCTCAGAGTATCTGTTGCTACAGTATCTAAGGTTTTGGAGAAGCTGGAGAGAAAAGATCTTGTCAAGAGAACGAAATACCACAATGTAACCTTAACGGATAAGGGGAGAGCTATAGCCGAGGGGATAATCGCTAAGCATAGGATCGCCGAGCTGTTTCTATCAAAGGTGCTGGGTTTCAACGAGGTAGAAGCACACTACTATGCACACTACATGGAGCACCTCCCCAGGGAGATCATCGATAAAATGCACGAGCTACTTGGGCGTCCGCCTACATGCCCCCACGGGAACCCCATACCCGGATTCCACGTTGAAGAGAAACTTCTAAAACTCGTAGATGTATTTGAGGGCGCTAAGTGTGTTATAAAGAGACTTCTTGGAGAGCTCTCGCTAGTTCTAGAATTCGTTAAGAGGCATCAAGTAGGCATTGGAACTACGATGACTATCTTATCAAAGACCTCGACGTCGATTAAAATCGCGATCAACGGCGAAGAACTAGAGATTCCAAGAAGAGTTGCAAGTCTCATTATGGTATCTTGCAACTAGACCGCTAAACCCTAGTAGTTACACCTCTTAATCAGCACCTTTTTAACCCCCTACTCTAATGTCAATAAATCTAGACTAGTCTAAATTCATGGTGTGTTTAGAGATGCTCACTCTAGAGTCTGTGAAAGAGGGTGGCACCGTAGTGGTGGTGGATATTGAGAGCAAAGGGTGGGCTCGAAGACTATACCACATGGGGATCTTGCCGGGAGCAGAGTTAGAAGTCATCTACAATAGGGGTAAGGGCCCCGTGATCGTCAGATGTCATGGAGTTGAGGTGGCTATTGGCAGAGGGATTGCTAGGAGAATACTTGTCAAGGTGGCTGAAAAGTGAAAAGGGAGATCGTTGTTGGGCTTGTTGGTCAACCCAATGTTGGTAAATCAACACTATTCAACGTACTAACTAAGGGCAACGCTATAGTTACAAACTGGCCTGGAACAACAGTTGAGAGATCAGAAGGCATCCTAAAGCATAGGGGTGTAGTTATCAGGCTTGTCGACCTACCGGGGATCTATGGATTAACCTATCTAACCCCTGAGGAGAGGATTTCCAGGAAGTTTATTACAGAGGAGCGTCCCGACCTGCTCGTAGTGCTTGTAGACTCAACCATTCTCGAGAGAACGCTGTACCTAGTTGTAGATATACTTGAGTTTACTGGGCGCGTCGTAGTGGGTGTTACGAAGGTTGACGAAGCGCATAGTAGAGGTATTCACATAAACTACGAGCTCTTAGCGAAGAGGCTAAACGTACCAGTCATCCCGCTCTCTGCGATTAAAGAGAGCGGCTTAGACGCCTTATTAGACGCCATAGTGGAGAACGCGGGTGTAGACCGCCCCACCTTGATTATCGACTACGGCGAGTTAGAGCCCTACATTAGGTCTATTGAAGAGATAGTTGCTCAAAGCCCTGAGCTCTCAAATCGCTACCCCCCGAGATGGCTCGCTGTAAAGTACCTTGAGGGCGACATCGATGTTGAGGCTCTAATTGAGAAGCTCTCTTCGTCGAAGTCTCGAGAGATCGAAGGGATTAGAGAGGAGGCTAGGAAGAGGCTTGGTCGAGACCTCGCAGCTTTTATTTCAACAAAGAGGCTTCAGTTCATTAATGAGTATATAGTGAAAGGAGCGGTCGTCACAGCCCCTATCAAGAGGCGTAGAGAGCCCCATTTATACAAGCTACTCTACAGCTCACGATTAGCTCCATTAGTGTCTATTGGGATACTATTTATAGTCTTCCTAGCTGTTTTCCTCATAAATACGGGTTTTCCACTCACATTGATACTAGATCACATGGGCTATAGCGAGCTGGCAGAGCTCATTGAGGAGTACACGTTAGCGAGTCTTATCGAGAGGGGTTTCGAGTCTCTAGCTACCTACCTAGAGTCGTGGCTTGGTGAAAGCATCGTTACATCCTTTGTGGTTGAAGGAGTGCTTGGAGGGGTGGCGGCTGTAGTGGTCTTTATACCACTAATAACCGTGGTAATGATGGCTCTCGGGGTTTTAGAGGATAGTGGTTTGTTGCCAAGACTCGCTATAGGAGTGCATTACGTGCTTAGAAAGTTTGGATTGTCTGGACATGCTCTTCTACCGCTATCGATATCTATGGGTTGTAACGTGCCTGGAGTGATGACAACGCGTAGTGTTCCAAGCTTTATTGAGAGGTTGAAACTGGCTCTACTAGCACCATTCATACCGTGTCAAGCTAGGCTAGTAGTCCTCTTAGCTCTAGCCTCGGCGATTGGAGGGTTTGCAGGGCTAGTGTTGATCCCGCTGAGTTACCTAATATCATTCCTAGTTGTCATACTGCTTAGCCTTGCCCTCGACGCGATTCTACGTAGAGGGGAGGAGGTGGAAATCGAGCTTTTGTTAGAACTACCACCTATCCACAGACCCTACTTCAAGGTCGTATGGTGGTTTACGTGGCGTAACCTGAAACACTTCCTCTTCAAGGCTGGCACAGTCATATTTGCTGTGAGCGTTGTTACGTGGTTGTTAAGCAACCTATCACCAAGCTGGAGCTTCGTGAGCGAGCCGAGTGAGAGCATTCTTGCATCCTTCTCACGAGCTCTAGCGCCACTACTAACACCTTTAGGAGTTAGAGGTGAAAACTCTTGGATCGCCGTCTACGCTTTGGTTATAGGGTTCCTCGCAAAGGAGCTCCTCATAAGCGCGCTCATGATCGCGTCTGGGTCGACATCGCTTAACGAAGCGTTAACCGTGATAGGGGCCTCGAAGCCCTCTATAGTAGCTCTCGCCTTGTTCATAACGCTCTACGTCCCGTGCCTAGCTACGGTGGCTACAATTTATAATGAAACTAAGAGCCTGAAGTACACACTGATATCAATAGCTCTAATGCTACTAGTAGCCTACGCGCTAGGAGCTCTCACATACACACTAGCCACCATCATTTTCACTTAGTACCCTGAAAATCAAGCTTTAAACTCAGATTAAATACCCCTAGTTTTAAATACAAAGGTATGAGTGTGCAGGGCCCGTCGCCTAGCCAGGATAGGGCGCCGGCCTCCTAAGCCCCCGCGTAGAGAGCCGGAGGACCCGGGTTCAAATCCCGGCGGGCCCGCCTCTCCTCCCCAACTTCAAGAGCTTTAATTTTGCACCGTGTTTTAACTGGGAAGCTATGTATATAGGTAACGTGAGTGGTTGATATTTAGTGGTAGGGTTGTAGAGGGGGATGCCTAGAATCTCAAGTAGAGAGGTGCTTTCTAGTAAAGGTTATAGTTACATCGAGCTCGTTGAGCCTCCCAGCGAGCCTGAGTACTGCGAGTTGAAGTTTAGTGATGTAGTGTCAGAGTTCGCTAAGATCGAGCTGGGAGAGCAGAGGCTCTACATGCACCAGTGTGAAGCTTTAAACCACCTCAGAAGCGGGTTTAACGTTGTGTTGACTGCTGGGACTGGGAGTGGGAAGACTGAAGCGTGGATCCTGCACGTCCTTGGAGAGATCAAGTCGCGTGGAGACTTCAACGTCTTAGCGCTATACCCTACCCTAGCGCTCGCTAATGATCAGATAAGGCGAATCGAGAAGTACATGAGCCTCATCGGTAAGCAACCTATTCAAATAGATAGTGTTAAGAAAGAGGAGCTAGTTAAGAAGATCGGGCTATCCACGTTGAGAGTGGCTATCGGCTCTTCAGGCGTGGTGATCACGAACCCCGCCTTCTTACTACATGACCTCAAAAAGTACGTTACTAAGCCTGGAAGCGCGCTACTAGCTCCTATATATCAGAAGCTAGACCTACTCGTCATAGATGAACTCGACTTCTACGGGCCTCGCAGTTTAGCCCTACTGCTTGGAATGATAGATGTTTTAGCAAAGATTAGCGATAGGAGGCTACAGGTAGTTGTGTTATCAGCTGGTATTGCAAATCCAGAAGACCTGTGTGCATTCCTCACAAGAGTAACTAGTAGGAAGTGTAAAGTAGTTAAAGGGGAGCCATTTAGAGTTGAGAACAGGACGTACATAGTCTTCGGCAAGAACATCGAGCACGTGTGGAGGAGTGTCAGAGAAGTATGGGGTAAAGTGGTGAAGGAAAGACCAGAGCTAGCTAGATACACAGGTGTTGTTGACGACATCGAAGAGTTTAAGAGGAGCTACTACAAGATCGTCTCTATCCTTGAAAGTTTAGGCTACAACCCACCAAGCCTTGGCATCGACCCGGTGGAAATAATTGGTGAGTACTTGAGAGACGACTACGTAACCATAGTCTTTACGAGAAGCATCAGCTCGTCTGAAGAGCTTGTTAAGGCGATTAAGAATAGATATGGAGAAAACGCCCCAGTCGCCGTGCACCACCACCTTGTTCCAAAGAGGGTTAGAGAGGAGGTTGAGGAGAAAGCTAGGCGGGGCGAGATCAAAGTTGTGATCTCCCCGAGGACCCTCTCGCAGGGGATAGATATCGGTCTCGTGGCTCGAGTGGTCCACTTAGGGCTACCGGAGAGCGTCCGCGAGTACTACCAGCGTGAGGGTAGGAAGGGGCGGAGAAGAGAGCTGAAATACTCAGAGACGATTGTGCTACCCTACTCTAGGTGGGATAGAGAGCTATTAACAAGTGGCATCGAGACGTTTAGAGCTTGGCTCGACCTGGGACTAGAGCACACCATCATCAACCCAGATAACTTGTACAAACACCTATTCACGGGGGTCTTAAAGCTCCTCTCTCCATGGTTTAAGAGAGATCTTGAGGAGAGAGAGGTCGAGGCGCTTAAGCGGGTAGGCATCTTGACAAGTGAAAACGTAGTTAACAGAAAGAGGCTTCAAGAGGTGTTTGAAAAAATGAACTTCTACGAATACGCACCACCATACGGTATTAAGAGGTACTTGGAGAAGAATGGTGAATTAATACCTCTAGAGCCTATTGGGCACGTAGACCTGGTTGAGAAGTTTCAACCTGGTAATATCGACTATGGAGAAGAAGCGATCGTGGTCGCTTTAAACTATGGGAAGTCGTCTAGAGTGGTTAGAAGCGTTATAGAAAAGAGCATTAGAGAGATAGACTTCAAGTCCTACGACCCTCTCGCAGAAGCTCTTGAAGAGTACAGGTATATTAAGTTGAAGTGGGGCGAGACCCCCAACATATTGAAAGACCTGCTCTCAGGGAGGATCACTAGTGAAGAGCTCTGCGTCGTCTACACGCCAAAAGAGGGGTTTGGAAGATACATAAAGATCCCTGAGAGGTGTATATGGACTCTTCGCTCTGAGAGACCGAAATACACTGTTGTGAAAGGCGAGCCTGTGGTGTACTACGATAAACGCACTATATACGTACCTATGCCCACTGGTGGAGAGTATCGCGACTTCACCTATGGATACTCGTACCCGGTCGATCCGCGGGAGAGCGCAGAGCTCATCCGTCTCGGGCTAGCCTACATCATAGTCTTGCTGAGAAGGTACTTCAGGATACCGCTCCACGTTATTCTATACGATGTCGTCAAACTAGGCGAATACAAGTACTTTGCACTACACGAGCCAGAGTCTGCCGGCATCATCGAGAAGATAGAGTGGCTTAAGTTGAAAGATGTCATAAGGCGCCACAACCCCGACGACTTAGATCGCATATTGATCTCTGAAATAGATGACATAGCGTACTCCACCCTGATCACTATAGACTTCAACTGGGACCTAGTCAAAGAACACGCGCTTAGAGTTGTCGACTACATACTGTCTAGAGAGAAGATCAAGGCTCTATTGAGGGGTAGAGAGGTCTTGATACCAAAGCCAAGCCCCGCTCTCAAGCTAGCATCATACGTGATCATCAGCGAGGTTCTCGACGAAGAGTCCATAGCACCCACGTTGATCACTGCACATGGTTTCTATGATGGAGAGAGCTTTGTAGGCGCAGTTGAACTGTATCCACCTCTACCACTAGTTAAGCCTCCACAACCTCTCCTTCAAGTTGAGAGCGCGTTGCTAGATAAGGTGTTCTACGAGGACTTCAAGGTCATAGTCGAGAACAAAGACGCTACATTGATACAACTTAAACAAGCTAATTTGAGGAGACTGGTATCCCACCTAACTACCAGCGTAGAGGGCGTTATAGACCTCTCATCACTAATGGAGAAAGCGGGGCTTAAGAGCACTAGCGCTGAGGAGATAGCCTCAACGCTTAATGCTGAAGGCGAAGTCGAATATGCAAGAGTGCTGGATGTTCTACGGAGAGTGAGAGAGTATAAGAGAATTCTTGACAGTGAGAGAGTATCGATTCTTAAGTACTTGGAGTGGAAAGCTAAAGCACTCTACATCTCATACCTCGTAGTCAACGAGCTCATTAAAAACCAACAAGCAAATAGCACTTATCAGAGTTAAGGGGTGATGATTAGACATGGTCATGTGCGACTTAGGCTACGCTGTCCAGCAGCTATCGATATACATAGCAATACTCATCATCGTGGGTCTCGCCATCTACGCGTTGTTTGAGTTAAAGAGAGGTGTTAAAGTGGCGCTATCAGTTGTATTAGGTTTCACAGCGATATTTCACTATGTCTATCTATGGTTGGTCTCTCTAAGAGCTTACGAGTGTAGAATACCATTTAAAGTTCTAATAGCCCCACTACTCGTGATCGAGACGACCGATCTAGGAGGAGCGCTCTACCCGGATATCGGGCAGATAGCGATAATAGCGCTACTAGTTCTGTGGCGTAGAGAGTTGAAGGAGCTAATTAGTCGTCGCGGGGTTGAGAGAGGTGGAGTTTAGAGAGCTACTCAAGCTACCTAGACTAGTCGAGTGCAAGATCATCAGGAGGACCGGGCTATTCTCAGTAGAGGTAGAACTTAGTGGAAAGCTTAAGAGAGTCTATTTAAACAACACTGGTAGACTCGTCAACGTCATTAAGAGTGGCTTGAAAGGCTACCTCGTAGAGAACGAGTCTCCCAGCAAATACGAGTACAGGTTGATAGGGGTCGAATGGCGCGAGCACGCAGCTCTCGTTGATACTAGTATCCAGGAGAAGGGGTTTCTAAAGGCTCAATCACGAGGATTTATACCATGGCTTATCAACTGCACGCTCAACAAGAGGAACTATAGGGTCGATGGAGAGGTGATCGATTACGCGTTCACATGTGGAGGCATGCCAACCCTAGTTGAACTAAAAAGCGCGGTGATGGAGCTATCAGGGGGTTATGCCGGGTATCCAGATGCGCCAACTCCAAGAGGGCGTAGACAGATAATCGCGCTAGCTAAGTACGCGAAGAGTGGTGGAAGAGCGATAGTGGTCTTTGTAGCGGGGTTACCGCGGGTTAGAGGCTTTAAGCTCTACTGTGGCGCAGATCGAGAGATCGGAGATGCTATTAAAGAGGCTGCTAACTCTGGAGTGCTCTTTAAATCTATTGAAATACACCTAAACCCACGATCAGGAGGTATTGTACTGGGAGCAGTAGATCTACCAGTGGATATTTCATGTAGCGACTACTAATGCTTAAAAAGCCTCTAAGAAGATTAAAACTAATAGACGCCGCCGTAGTATAGCCCGGTCAAGTATGCGGGCCTTTCGAGCCCCCGGGCGAAGAGAGCCCGTGACCCGGGTTCAAATCCCGGCGGCGGCATGTTGTATATAACTTCTCATGGCGAGGTCATTATGAAGGAATTCGATCTCAGAAGGCATAAGGGGTGTAGTGAAAACCCCATAGCCTACCTATTAAACCTGCTCAACGAAGGTCTCGAGGCCTTCGTTATCATAGCGGATAAAAGCATCTTACCGCCCCCGCTAGCCAAGATCATTGGGGCGCGAAAAGGATACAACGTAGAGCTCTTATCAGAGCAAGGCAATGAAATAAAATTAAGGTTTATAAAAAAGAGGTAGTAAGGCTGTTAAAGACAACTACGTGGAGAGCTTTAAAAATGTCAAGATCTTTCATAGTCTTTGAAAAACCTAGTTTTAGCTAATATATTGAAGCGATCTTCCTCTAGATAGTTAGATCTATGCAATAACATGGAAAAAGCGCATGGAGTTTGTTAAAAAAGTATTATGAGAAGAGAGGAAGCTATTTAATAACCTTGTAGATCGTCCAATATGGTAGTAGCATTGGCGGGCCAAGCTCTACTCCATATACGTTCTTCGCATAAACTATCATTAGATTGCCTTGTAGTAGTGGTATGAATGGCACCTCTTCTGCTAAGATCCTCTGCACTTGTTCATATAGTTTTGCTCTCTCGCTTTGATCGACTTTGACCATGGCCTCTCTTAGTAATTTGTCTACGGTTGGATTAGCGTATTGCGAACCAGTCCACTTGTTAGCTGTGCTTAGTAGGAAGGGTGATGTGAAGTCGTCAGGGTCTATGTAGTCTGGGTACCAGCCGAATAGGCTTAGCATCATTCTAGCGTTTCTAGCGTTATCGACGTATGTTGCCCACTCTGCACTCTTAATTTCAACGACGATCATCCCTGTCGCTTCTAATTGTTTCTTGATCAATGTTGCAAGGTCGGCTTCAGTGTCACCGTAGTGTGTTGGAGTATACCATAGCTCTATGACTAGCTTATTAGTTTCACTATAACCAGCCTCTCTTAGTAGTTTCTTGGCCAATTCAATGTTAGGTCCTGGGCCGTATGCCTCTTTAAACGCATCAATATGACCCCACATACCAGCTGGGATGAGGCTGTAAAGCGGCGTCATAGTGCCAAAGAATACCTTCTCAGCTAGCTCTGACCTGTTTATTGCAGCTGCAATAGCTTTTCTCACTAGAACGTTACTCACAGGGTCCATTTTCACGTTTATAATAATGTACCTTATGAAAGTACCCGGTACTGATTTAACCACAAAGTTGGGGTTTTTAGCTAAGTCTATGTAGTCTTGTGGTCTAAGAGTTCTCCACGCGATGTCTACTTCTCCCCTCTCTAACGCTAGTCTTAAAGCGGTTGCATCGCGGTAGAACTTTATAATTATCGTCTTAGTTTTAGGTTTATCACCGTGGTAGTACGGGTTAGCCTCTAGTATCAAGTATTCATCTCTCTTAAACTCTTTAATACAATATGGACCTGCGCCGCCCCAAATCGCGTCACTAACGATTCGATCCTGTGGGTAACTCGGATGAACTGGGAAGTAGGGTGGTGTAGCTACAACTGCTAGGAAGTAGCTTGCAGGGGTTTTTAATATAAATTTGACTGTGTAGTCATCGACCGCTACGACATCTTCGACAAACTCTGTTACAAGCCACGAGGGGTCACCTTGAATAGTCATAACTCTCTTAATACTCCTAACTACATCTTGAGCTTTAACTGGTGTTCCATCACAGAATGATACATTCTTCTTTAAGTAAAATGTCCACGTTGAGCCATCACTTGAAACCTCCCACCTCTCAGCTATTCCTGGAATGAGCTCATCTGTCCCGGGTTTGTATTTGACAAGCCCCTCCATGATGTTTGTCAAGACCTCCCATGTGAAGAAGTCATACGCGTTAGATGGATCCATATCTGTAACTTTATCTGTTACACCAATGGTTATGGTCTCAGCGAAGATGGGAGTGGGTATTGTAGGAGTAGGGCTTGGACTTGTTGGTGTAGGTGTTGTAGGAGTTGGAGTTGTTGGCGTGGGTGGGCGTAACATAGAG
>Ga0080004_1186234_pt1 | contig 32935 bp, 32 predicted proteins | sample WasSprMetagenome_FD_69207 | JGI IMG/M metagenome (GOLD analysis project Ga0080004, IMG submission 69207) | Sulfidic aquatic microbial communities from Washburn Spring, Yellowstone National Park, USA - WS (SPADES assembly) (version 2) | ecosystem: Environmental > Aquatic > Thermal springs > Hot...
AACGTCGCTTTTTGCGCTAGTTCCATCTCCAGCTTGGACATATAACGCATGAGAACGCGAGAAATTCGCGTTCTCAATGTAGGATAGACACCTTTAACAGTTTGGATGTATTCATCTGCAAGAACACCATGCACAACCTCAATAAGAGGTTTTTTAGCCCTATGTCTCACTAACGCCCTAAGTAATCCATATCCGCTCACCGTGTGTACCTCGTAGATGTCCGCCTTAATTTGGTCGAAAGCCTTGTAAATTGTCCTGTTAAAAAGCCAATTATCCAATGGAAAAAATAGATCAGTTGAAAAGCAAGGCACAATTTTCACTTTTTGAATATAGCAAGCCCTGCTGAAACCAGCCTTAGTTCCGCAATAAACAGTTACATCAACCCTTTCAGAAAGCCTCTTTGAAAGCTCCATTATTCTTTTTTCGACACCGCCAAAGTATAGGTGCGGAGGTTGGGTGTTAAATATTGCGAGCTTGAACATTCAACGTTGCTTCCAAATTTTACATAGTTGGTTGTATAAAGTGTTAAGAATAACTCCAGGGTTCTTGATAACTCTTTTAAACTTTTCAAAGGTAAATGTCGCATTTACGGCATAAGCCTTCTTACAGAATCTCCGTAAATCTTCGACTGTAAACTCTTCAGTCTCTATGAGAGGTTGAACGGATGCCAAATCATCGTCGCTAAAGCCTTCTTTGAGAAAACCGCCAGCAACAGCCTGGTTGTAAAGTTCTGTTCCATAAAGGGGCATCGCATAACTGAAATAAAACCTATCTGCGCCCAAACGCCTTAACTTATATGCGAATTTAATGGTTTGCTCAATATCCTGCCTTGTCTCCCCTATTAGTCCGATAACAAAGAAACAAGATACTTTTATCCCTATTTTCCGGCATAAAGCCACAACCTCCTCTACCTTTCTAAGGTCGAGATTCTTCTTTATCACTTCGTTTACAACCCTTTGAACCCCCGATTCTGGAGCAACGTATATCCTCTTACACCCGGACCTGCGCATTTTCCTTAACAAGTTTTCATCCAGCGTATCTGCCCTAACACCATTGGGCAGAAACCACTCGATGTCTAAACCTTTTTGAACAATCAAATCGCAGATTTTCGCAACTCTATCTTTGTCTAATGTCATGTTGTCATCGTGAATGTCAATCTGCCTTATATTATACTTATCAACTACGTACTCTAGCTCTTCAACAACATTTTCAGGGCTTCTACCACGCCAAATTCTACCCCTAATTAAGTGAGCTGTACAAAAGACACAGTGATAAGGGCATCCCCGACTAGTTATAAGCATAGTCCAAGGCTTACTAACCTCGCCTCTTAAAGGGTTTCTTTTCACAGCTTCAAAGTAAACTTTCATCGGAAGAAGATGTCTTGCAGGAAATGGAAGCGAATCAATATCTTTAATTAATGGTCGAGGCTTCGTAATGACTTTATCATCGCCGCTTCTAAAACCTATCCCACGAATACTTCTAAGGGCTTGGGCGTCAGCCCCCTTATCGATTGAATTAGCTAGTTCCGCCCACGTTTCTTCAGCTTCGCCTATAACGATGTAATCTACATTCGGATTCTCCAAACAACTTAGGGGCCTCGCCGAAGGATGAACACCGTCCAAGACGGTGATTATATCTTTATCTATGCTCTTTGCAATAGACGCAACTTCAAAGGCCATTCTGGACCAACCGGAAAAGGGCACATTTATCCCGACAATGTCAGGAGACCAGCGCTTAATTCTACGAGCAATCTCTTCATTTTTTAGACCTACACGATATCTTGCGGTGTCGATATCTTCGACATTTTCCCAACCTTCTCCAGCAGCATCTAAAATCCACACGTCGTGTTCAGATTCGAGAACCGCCGCCACATAGGCTATTTCTATGGGTTGAAAGATGCTTGGTTTTCCCCAAGCCTTTGGATGAATTCGTGGCGGATTAATTAAGCATATTCGCAATAGCCTTCACCATGGCAGCGCACTTTACACAGCAACCTAGTTTTCAATCTAGATATTGCCCATCAATTTCTGTACATTTATTCTCTAATTTAATCCTCACCCTCCAGAAAGGCCTTAAATTGTCTAGGAAGACTGCCAAGAAATTTCCAACCAAGTGGAGATTTTATTCTCTCCATGATTCTCTTGATAATTCTTGTAGGAGCCCTGTGAAATGTCGTGTGGAAAAATCTTTGGATCTCTAAAAGCGACTCGTAATTGAAATATTCTGTTTTAACATACAACAAAAATTCATCTCTACGATCGTAAAGTCCTTTTTCAAGAACCTCTTCATATAAGGCGCTTCCAGGGCAGGCTACGAATATGTTAAACTGACACCAATCTGGATTGAGTTTCATAGCAAATCGCAACGTTGCGTACATGTCCTCCAATGTCTCCCCAGGTATCCCTAGCATAAAAGAACAAGCTACTTTAATCCCCACTTCCTTACAGAGTTTAAACGCGTGAACCACTTGAGGAAGAGTGACTCCTTTATTTAATTTTTCAAGCACTCGAGAAGAACCCGACTCTACTCCAAACCATATAGTTTTACACCCAGCACGTTTCATGGCATTCAATAAATCTCTTGAAACTAGATCAACTCTAGTATCACAAATCCATTCGATATCCAATTTATGCTCCTTGATTAGGTTGCATAATGTCTTCGTCCACTTCTCATTAATTGTGAAGTTGTCGCCAACAAAGTATATTCCTTTAGAGTAATAATTGGTGGTTAAATGCTCTATCTCCTCTACAACCCTATGTGGGCTAAATGTGCGTGGTTTTGAACCCCACAATTTTTTAGTTTCGCAAAATTTACAGTTAAATGGACAGCCGCGTATCACATTCATTGTGTCAACAGGTTCAACCTCCAAAAACTCGATTCTTCTGTCATATTTAGACAGTGGGATAAGATGCCTAGCAGGGATGGGGATGCTGTCTAAGTCATCGATAAACCTTGGCGGGTTCTTTACAATTTTTCCGTTACGTTTATATGCAATGCCTGGGATTTCTGCGAAATTTGAGTTATCTCCGCCTATAACGCGTTTAGCCAATTCCACCATGGCTAATTCTCCTTCCCCCATAACAGCGAAGTCTACCTCTTTATGGCGTAACATGCTTTCGGGCATGAATGTTGGGTGGGGCCCTCCCACAACAACTTTTGATTTAGGAACAGCCTCCTTAACCGCTTTGGCAATTTCAATGCAGTTTTTATAAGTAACAGAATTACAGCTTATCCCAATTATTTCCGGGTTAAACTTCTTAACTAAAAACTTGATATGGCTTATGGGTTTCTTGAACAAGTAGTTATCAAGAATCTTTACTTCAAAACCTTCTTTTTCAAGCGCTGCCGCGATATAGGTTAATCCAAGCGGTGGAAGCATTTTTGAAAGTCCCCAGGGTGACTCAGCTGGTAAGTGAGGGTTGATAAGCAAGATCATTTTGCGTCCTCGCAACACGCGCTAACATTATGGATCTTTTATTTTAGGGTTTTCCTTCAAGGAAAATTATCTTCTTCAGGTTATTACATGGAAGAATTTTTGGTTTTAAGGAAGAATTTAATAGGTTTTAAAAGGAAAACTGAATTTTTCTGTTCTTTTTCGAACTCGGATATTTCAATGACCTCTTTAAACATCGGTGCATCTATTAACATCGTGTGGTATTCCCCAAACTCTCCACATGGATCCATTCCGGATTTTCTTCCCAACTCTTTCAACTCTTCGATGCAAATATTATCAAGTACGCGTCCAAGCCAGTTATCGTTAAACCAGGGCTTCTTAACACACGTAAACACTGCCTTAAAGCCTTTTGAAACTAGTTCTTCTAGGATACGATAACGGTTTAAATTCCATAATGGTCGGATGAGTTCTACGTTGAGTCCTTCACAAACATTTTTCATCCAGTCTCCATGGTAACTGTCTGTAATTGATATGTCGCCAGTAACTATTCCTTCGATTCCGTACTCTTCTCTAAGGTTATTTATAGCTCTTCTATATCCCTCGAAGTAGGGCTTTTCGACTTTTACCTTAATGTGCGGCGTTTTCATGGCTTCAGATTGAAGTTTCACAAGTTCCAAAGGATGATAAAACGTGGGGATTTCCCAGAGAAACGTGACTATGAGGGAGATTTCGTGTCCCCCACTCATTGCCTTGTAATACGCGAGGCCTGACTCCTTCCCTCCACTCCATGAAACCGCCACCTTCAATTTGGCCCCTCAGAAAGAGTGGTAATAACAGAGCTTTAAAATATTATGCCTAAACCTTAATTTTCGGCCAATAATCTATTGGATGGTGGTAATCTCCTTGCAAAAACGAAGGCTCGGTAGAACGAATCTTTGGGCTTCTATTATAGGTTTTGGCGGAACGTGGATTTCTGAGTTGAACATGAATGAGGCGAGGAAAGTTATTGAGAGGGCTTATGAACTTGGGATCAACTATTTTGACACCGCGAAATTAGATGGGGACAGCGAGGAAAAATTAGGAATAGCCTTGGAAGGGGTGAGAGAAAAAGTGATTATAGCTACTAAAACCGGCTCAAGAACTGGCAAGGAGGCCCTTCAAGATATAAATTGTAGTTTACGTCGATTAAAAACGGAGAGGCTTGACATTATCCAGCTTCACGGGATAGATGACGAAAAGACCCTTAAGAAAGCTATGGGCCCTGAAGGTTCTCTGGAAGCATGCAAAAGGGCGAAAGCTATGGGATTAGTTGATTATATAGGTATTACTGGACATAAACCCTACATCTTACTTAAAGCAGTTGAAACAAACGAGTTTGACACGGTGCTTGTGCCCATTAACATAGTTACGAGACAGGCTTTAGAAGAGCTTGTGCCATTTGCAAAGAGCATGGATATCGGTGTCGCGGCGATGAAACCCTTTTTTGCAAAGACATCAAACCTAATAACTTGCTTATACAAGCCTTCCCTACATCTGATTTCCGATGAACCTGAACTAAAAGATCTTCTCGGTGAAGACAAATTTTCTATGGTGCGGACCGCTCTAAGATTTGTTCTGGCGCAAGATGTCTCCGTGGTTGTAACAGGTTTTAGATCGGTTGATGAAGTGGAAATGGCTGTTAAGGTAGGAGAAGAATTTAAAGGGCTAACAAAAAGCGAAGAGGAAAAATTCAAAGTTCATTTTGATAAGTATTATTGCAGAGATTGCGGTCTCTGCCTGCCATGTCCCAACAATTTAAATGTTCCCGCCATACTCAGATTCTATATGCTCTCATCAAATTATGGCTTGAAGAAATGGGCTGGAAAACTTTACAAAGGTCTTGAAGTCGGAATTGATAAATGCAACGAATGCGGCGAATGCGAACTAAAATGCCCCTATAAACTACCTATCATAAGCATGCTTAAAAAAGCCAAGATAAGCTTGGAGTCTGAGTGATCAAGAAAGTGTCCTTAGGGTTCAATTGCAAAAGTTGGAAAACTGGAAAATAGGCAAAGCGGTGAAAGCTGATCTAACTTAAACCGCACTTGTATTTGTAAAGCAATCTTTCTGTTTAGATATATGCCGATAGGATCCCTTTAAGCACATCTATGAGCGTTAAATTCTCTCCAGCGCTTCTGACAGTTATTCTGAAGTAGCTTTGGTCAAGCCCCGGAAAATCTCCACAATCCCTTATTAGAATCCCCTTTTCCGCAAGTTTCTCTTTTAATTTTCCAGCCGTGATTCCCTTTTTTAAGATTTTTACCAGCAGAAAGTTTGTTTCCGAGGGGAAAACATAAAACACGCCTGTTTCCTTTAAAAGCTTTGAGAATTGTTCCCTTTCCCTTTGAATGTACTCTTTGGTCTTCCTAATGTATTCTTTATCTCTTAATGCCTCTCGCGCTGCAATTAGAGCTAGAGAGTTAACACACCAGGGTTGTCTTATGGCTTCTAAAGATTCCACAAGTTTTTTGTGGGCTATTCCGTAGCCTATTCTTATACCAGGCATTCCAAAAAATTTTGAAAAGGATCTGACTACGAACAGGTTTTCATACTTATTAACGTAATGGGCTAGCGTGTACTCCTCAATTGGATCAACAAAATCTATATAATTTTCATCAACTATGACGTAAACATTTCTTTCAATGCAAAAATTAACCAAATCCAAGATTGACTCTTTGCTAAATAATCGTCCAGAAGGGCTGTGAGGGTTGCAGATGAACATTAAACGGGTGTCGGCTCCGATATTTCTCTTGAAGTCCTCTGTTTTTAGAGAAAAATCTGGAAGTATGCTTACTTGTTTCGGTCTGGCAGAGGCTACTAAGCTGGCTTTTTCATATTCGGTAAAGGAAGGAGTAGGAATTAGAACTTCTTGGCCGCGGGCGAAGATTTCAGCAAAAAGGTATATCAGTTCCATTGATCCGTTTCCTAATATGACGTTATCAGGACTTATTTTCTCCACATAGTCGCATATGTCGCTCTTCAGCTCCTCTGGATTTTGATCTGGATAAAATTTCACAACATCCGCGAATCTTTTGATGGCTTCTAAGGCTCTTGGAGACGGTCCAAGGTAGTTGATGGGTGCGCTGAAATCTATTATTCTCTCTAGTGGAATTTTGTATTTCCTTGACAAGCCCCATACGTCGCCGCCATGCTGCCTAGAGTGAATAAACATATTCATCCATTCCTCTCAAGTAATTCAATTATTTTATCCTCAATTTTCCACTGTTCTTTAAAATGGTTATTATAAGCGTTAAAGATTTTATAAAGCCAGTAGATTATTCCTAATCCCAGCGTTGCGAAGGTTATTATTAGGCAAAATTTGAGACTGATTTTATGTTCCATGATATCTTCATCTGGGAATATTTTTCTAAACAAAGCTGTCTGTTTTTTCTCATGAAAAAGCAAGTCTTTGGAGAGAAAGTAGGCTACAAGAAAAATTGGAACTACTAAAAACGCAGATAAAGCCCACAATAACGCTTTTCTATCATAAAGGTTGTCTGTTTCGGTTTCTAAATTTATCCCTCTATTTTTTAGGGCATATGATAACAAGTTTTCCAACTCTCTCTGGCGTTGGAAATGTCTATTCCTCCTTTCAATTAAAAGATAAAGCATTGGAAATATGGCTAAGCCGAACGTGATTATTGAAAGCAGAAACCACATAGAAAACCACATAATCCTATCTGTGCTTGCCCTTTTCAGAATGTTTTTTTTGATTTTTTCTGAGCTTTCCCCGCTTTCCATTCGCCATATACATAATTTGATATGGTTTATAAGCATCTTTATTTAAACACAATGTGATGCAAAAAAGACCTTTGATTTCCGTAATAATCCCAGTCTATAACGAAGAGCTTACAGTAGGCAATGTGATTGAAAGAGTTAGGAAGACCGTTGAAATGATGAATGTTCCTTATGAAATTTTGGTTGTCGACGACTGCTCAACGGATAATTCTCTAGAGGTTTTAAAAAACAAAGATGTAAAGGTTTATCAGTTAAAGCAACACGTGGGGAAAGGTTACGCATTAAGACTTGGATTTAGAGAAGCGAAAGGTGAAATAATCGCAACCTTAGACTCAGATGGATCGCATAACCCAGAAGAACTTCCGAAGTTGTTAGACCTCATATTAAATGATGAGGCGGATCTTGTTATTGGATCAAGATTTCTTAATAGAACTAACATCTTTCACAATAAACTGAACAGAATGGGGGTTCACCTTTTTAACTCTTTTATAAAGCTGCTCACCGGAAGAGCAACCACAGATTCTCAGTCAGGATACCGTGCAATTAGATCGGCTATTCTAAGAAGGTTGAATTTGAGGTCTGATGGATATGAAATTGAGTCAGAGATATTAATAAAGGTTTTAAAAAATGGATATAGAATAAAAGATGTACCAATAGAGTTTGAACAAAGAACTCACGGGAAATCTAAACTTGATCCCTTTAAAGATGGTTTAAAGATTCTCAAAACGATTTTAGTTGCATTTGTGAGTGGCTAACATGGACGTGGAGAGGGATTTTCCTCCCAAAGTTTCGCTAATCATTACCACCTTTAACAATGAACGAACCATTGATGAATGTTTAAAATCGGTTTTTGAGCTGGACTACCCGAGAGATAAGCTAGAAGTAATAGTTATTGATGGGGGATCGGGAGATTCAACAGTACAAATAGCTGAGAAATACCCGGCGAAAATTATCGTGAAACCTTCAAATGCTCCAGCGGCTTATAACTATGCAATTAAGATTGCAAACGGAGACATTATTGCGATTTTAGATGCGGATGTAAAAGTTGAAAAAAACTGGTTGAACAAACTGGTAAAATATCTTAAGGACCCACAGGTAGCGGGAGTGGGTGGAGGAATTGAAACATGGAATTATCAGGATGCGCTGCCGAGATGCATCGGCTACGACATTAAATACAGGTATAGGCGTCTTCTAAAAAACAATAGCATTAAACGGTTGGCAACAATGAATTTGCTGCTGAAGCGGAAAGTTTTAGAAGACGTTGGAGGCTTTGATGAAAGTCTTCCAACACAGTATGATACAGATATCTGCAATAGGATAACAAGTAAAGGGTATAAGCTGATTTTTAAACCAGATGCGAAATGTTATCATTTTAACAGATCCACATGGCGGGAGTACTTTAAACAGCAGCTCCGATATGGCAAAAATACTCTAAGGCTTTATCTCAGAAACCCGAAGCTTATAAAAGGAGATAAAATAACGGATTTTGGGATGAACATTCAACCAATCTTGTTGCTTATCGCCCTTGCATCAGCTATTTTAGGGTTAATATTTGAAAATACACGATCTCTATTGTATGTTTCAGTCTTTATACTGGCTTTTTTAATTGCGTATTACATATTTTGTGCGGTTAAAATTTCGGCTTTTTTTAAGGATTTCACCGCTATGCTATTAGTTATCGTTTACTTTGTTAGGGCTGTTGCCTGGACGTTAGGAGGAGCAGTTACGGTTTTTGACACTTTGAGGAATGGAAGGGCAAGACAAGTTGGCTGACGTGTGTTTCATAACCCCAGAGTACATGCCTATAATGGGAGGGATAGGATCATATGTTTACTACTTATCCAATATTCTTGCCAACTACAGAAATCGTATATATATTGTAACTAAAGGTTATTCTGAAGAAGAGAAAAAATTATGCGAAAAAATTTGGGTTTTTAGACTTAAAACTTTTAGAACTCCATTGCTGGAATTACTCCTCTTTTATAGACTTTCTTCTAAAAAATTGATGGAAATTGGTAGAAAGTTCTCGATAGACATAGCACATGTTAATCTCCCTTTAGTTCCAAGTTTTGCCGTTCCAAAAGATCTTGGAAAAGCTTTAGTGGCGACTGTTCACTCGACATGGAAAGGTGAGAATGAAGGGCTTAAACATGAATCTTTTTTAGAGTTAAACGCAAATGAGAAAATTGTAAGAAGTTGCAACCACATTTTGAGGTTTTTTGAATACGGACTGCTTAAACGTTCTGACGAAATTATTGCTGTGAGCAAGTATACCAAAAAAGAGCTTCTAGAAAGCTACGACTTAAATGCGAACAAAATCAACGTGATTTATAATGGTGTAGACGTTAACAAGTTTAAACCATCGAACAATAAGAACAAAATCAAGAAAGAGCTAGGATTAAACGCTGACAAAATTATCCTTTACGTGGGTCGCTTATATTGCAGAAAAGGGTTACCTACTCTTTTAATGGCAGCTCCTCTTATCCTGCGAAAATTTAAAAATGTGAAATTCGTGATTTCAGGAAAGGGTTTTGGTGGTGAGGAAGATAGGTTTAGAGCCTTTGCTAACCGTTTAAAAGTGGGGGAAAACATCACTTTTATTGGTTATTTTCCGGACGAAGAACTCCCTAAGCTATATCAAGCGGCTGATATCTTTGTACTTCCATCAGTTTATGAAAACCTGCCTTTTGCGTTATTGGAAGCTATGGCAACCGCATTGCCGGTGGTAACAACTAATGTGGGTGGCATTCCAGAAGTTGTCCAAGAAGGCAAAAATGGGCTCTTGTTTAACCCTTTAGATTTTCGGAGTTTAGCCGACAAAGTTTTGTACTTGCTGGAAAACCCTGCTTTTGCTTCCGAGATTGGGTTTTTAGGTAGAAAGACTGTGGAGGAAAAGTTTGACTGGAGGCACATAGTTGAGCAGGTGCTTAAGGTTTACGATAAAGTGTTGCCTAAATGACCCTCATAAGGTTTCTATAATAGGTGACAATTTTCTGGAGAATTCTAGTCAGTTCGGGACTTGAAAAAATCAACTTTGTTAACAAAGAGTGTTCATATATTTTAAGCTGCATTTTCACTGGTAAATCCACTACGGGAGTAGCGAATTTACGGAGATATGCCTCCTTATAACCAACCACTTTTATTTTTTCCCTGTCCATTTTTGTTTTTTGAACAATGTAGTTCAGATGGCTTATTTTCTTCCAATTTAATTCCATAATTTCCGTTGCAATAATGTCTAGGGCGATTGGGCATTTGCTTGCCAAAATGAGATTCATCTTCACTGGAGCCCCTCTGGTTGGTCCGCTTCTTTCCATCGCTGTTAAGGCGTCCATTATTGTTACTGGCTTAGTCAGCATATACAACGAGAACAAGACCTCATCTATGTGGGGATGCAGAAAAATCCTTTTTCTGTCTGGAATTAACCCGAAAAGGTTTTTGATGGCTCCACTGTACGTCGTGAATTCATGGGTTTTCATTACGGGCACGTCAATCACAGAGTCAACTTCAAACAAAGTTTTAGGAAGAAAAAGTTTCCCAATTCTGGATCCCTTAAGATTCACTTGAACAATTTTGTCTTTTGAAAGATTTATTGTCAAGCCACCAGCCCTTTCAGCAGCCTCTCTTATCCCAGTTTTTTTAAAGGCTAAATCGCATGAGTAATTGTAACCGTCTGACTCTCCAACTATAACCTCTTCAGATGTCTTCTTGAGCAGTTTTACAATGTGGTAAATAACTTCAGGGCTTGTTACCGCACCTGGGACGTACTCTGGCATGCACATGTTTGGCTTTATTAGCACTTTGCCCTTAACTTTAAGGTTGAGTTTTTGAAGGGTTTCTTCTAACTTTTCCGCAAGGTTTTGGCTTTCAACTTCTGATATTATAACTTCTTTCGTTGTTTTTTCCATTTACTTGCACTTTTCAACAAGTATGCATCCTGGATCTGAGGCGAGAATGTCATGGGTGTATGAATAAGCCCTTGCTCTGCATCCGCCGCAAATATATTTGAAAGTGCAGTTTCCACAAGATCCTTTAAGATTTTTTCTGTTTCTTAAGGCTTCAAATATTTCAGAGTTCAGCCACAAGTCTTCAAAAGTGTCAGTTTTTAGGTTTCCTACTTTTATTGGAAGGAAAACGCATGGTTGAACGTCTCCTTCCGGAGTTACTGAGCAGTAAAGCCTTCCAGCTCCGCATCCACCGATAAAATCAGCTAGAGCCACCGCCTTTTTGCTCACCTTGCTTGTTTGCATATGCGCCATTGGAAGGAAAACTTCGCCGGATTCCCCTTGTTGACGGGACACGGCGACCCTAGCCAGTTGGGGGGTTGTCGTCAAAATTGTCACTTTAGAACCCGACAACAACTTGTCCAGCAAGAAAAGCATGATTTCCTCCCTTTCCTCTGGTGAAAGATCCTCTGAAACCATTTCAACTCCCCTTCCAGTTGGGACAAAGTTGAAAAGCGCAAATCTTTTAGCGCCTATTCTTTCCGCTAGCTCCAATATTTTCGGTATGTCTTTGATGTTTTTCTTTGTGGCTGTTACGGCTACTGAAGCGCATAGGTCTTGCTCAACGCAGTTTTTTAATCCAGCTATTGCTAAATTGAAGGCTCCTGGAAATCCTCTAAAATCGTCATGGATTTTTGCGTCACTTCCATCAATGCTGATTTCAACATAATGTATTCCGATTTCCTTTAACCTTTGCGCTGTTTGCTTATTCAGCAGAGTCCCGTTAGTAGCTAGTGAGACATAAAGTCCAGAGTCAACGGCGTGTTCGGCAACTTCAAAAAAGTCTTTCCGCATCAGAGGCTCTCCTCCAGAAAAGGCTAGGGCAACAACGCCAAAATCTGCAAGCTGGTCAACGACGTTTAGGGCTTCTTCTGTTTTCAGCTCGTTCCTTGCCAATGCGTTAGAGTTTGAATAGCAGTGCTTACACTTCAAATTACATCTATAAGTATAGTCCCAGACTACGAGGAGGGGCGAGTAAACCGTTAAAGGTTTCCTAATGCCGAAATGAATAAATGTTTTAACAATGCTTTTTATTCCCCTCCTCGCGTAGGGATCGGCCAAAATTTTTTTAACTTTTTCCCTTTCAATAGCCAAACTTTTCCTCAGAAATTCCACCCAGAAATTTATCACACTGGAAGGTACACTGCACTTTTTGCACCTTTGTGAATCTAAACCTACATATCGATCAAGGGCGACGTCAAGCACCTGTCTGCCGCAACCATCACATTTTTTAAGAGATAACATAAGCATTTTTTTAATCATTGGGAAAGTTATTACGGCATTCCAGAAGCTGCTGTATTCTATGGGATTCAAGACCTAACCCTTTTCGTCAATGTTGATTAATTGGTTAAGAGTCTTTGGTTAAAATGTTTTCGTGCCAAAAACATTTGAAAGGAAGCGCTCGGCTCTCGTCAAGTCTTCATAACTGTTTATGTTAATAGCAGCCTCAATGTCCTCTAAAATAAGATTTTCTTGATCCATTTCTCCTTCAAAAATTTTGACCCCGTCCAAGACGTTAATTCCAGAAACTACATAGTTCACACCCTTATAATTGTAAAGTGAAGGTGTTGAAAGCCCGATTTCCCTAAACTTTTCGATAGGAACCAAAACGGTTAGGGCTGGTTTTCCGCATTTTTCATAAATTGAAAGGATTTTATCTATGAAGCTTCCAGTTAATGCAGGCAGGTCTGAGGAAACAGTTAGGACTGGATGGTATAACTCGCCCTTCATTATGGCTTGCTTCAAATCTTCATGATAGCCTTTTCCATCGGTTTGAATAACTCTTAAACCTTCACGAAGACATTTTTCCTCGGTTTTCGGCGTGCTAGGACTTGTTACAACGTAGAAGTCTGAAACTTTACTTGAAGACTGTAAAGCTTTAACAACCCAATTTATTAATGGTTTGCCCATAAAAGAAGCTAGAGGTTTTTCAATTTTTGAACCAAACCTTTTACCCCTTCCACCAGCCATTATCAAAGCTGAAAACTTCATGCAATAACCCCGCCAGCCACTGCAAGTAAGCATATAGCCCTAACTAATTCATTTGTTGCGCCAAGAACATCTCCCGACGTGCCGCCGAAAACTCTCTCTGAAAGCTTTTCCAAAATAAATCCTGCGAAAAAGCTGATCAGTAAAAAGATTATGCCTGAAAGACCAGCGAGTGGTAAAATAATGAAGAAAGAAATGAGATACGATAAGGCGATAAGTTTGTTTCCTTTATTAAGCTTAACAAACAATTCGCCCAGCCCACCATATGCTGGTTTCCCAAACCATGCCATCGTAAACATCGCCAGTTTTGCCGAAACCTCAGCGCAAATCAAAGCTTTAAAAACAAGGTTGGGGTCTATTAGGAAAATTCCGAGGAAGGCTAAAAACTCTACAAAAACCGCTAAGAAAGCACCCCTATAGGTTACAATCCAAGCATGTGCCGCAAACCTCCTCTCTTCGAGTTTTTTAAATCCTAATGCATTTCCTAAATCGACGAGTCCATCAAAATGTTGAAGCCCTGTTAAGAAAAGCAAAAAGGAAAGAGTTGCCCCCGCCGAAAAAATTCTTGCAAATATGCTTCTCATACTCCCAAGAAGCATTTGTAAAATGGGTGTAAAAAGCGAAAGTATGATCGTGCAAAATTGAAAATAGGCTGCCGCAAACAGGCCAATAATTCCCCCAATGATGGGGAAAAGAAACATGTATCTTGCCGAGGTTTTGATGAAGCTCTCTTCTTTGGTTGATGGAATTATTGTGAGGAAGGCTACCAAATCTTTAAAAATATTGAGGGCTTTCATAACACGTTATTAAGATTACCGAAATAAAAATATGAATGTTGCTGTAGAAAGGCTTGCAATAAGGAGGATTAACATGTCCCTTGGAAAAGCCATTAAAGGTCTCTTGAAACTTTTAAGGCTTCCGTATTGGCTGATGACTGGAGGATTGTCACTATTAACTTTATTGGCTCTAAAATCAGAAATGTTGGGAACGTTAGATATTAAGATGTTGCTGTTAACATTTTTCTCGATGGCCTTCATATGTTCTGCTGGATTCTCGATAAACGACTTTTTCGATAAAAATGCAGACGCATTAGTCAAACCAAATAGACCTATCCCCGCAGGGGAGTTATCCCCAAAAACCGCTGTTTATGTTTCAGTCATATTTTTCTTCTTAGGATTACTTCAAGCATTTCTTCTTAACTGGTTATGCTTCTTGATTGTGTTGATAGACTCTTTTTTGTTAATTTTATATTCCGCGTTTGTAAAGCGGAAGTCTGGTTTAGCCTCAAACATTTTAGTTGGGGGTTTAATAGGAACAGCGTTTCTTTACGGTGAAGCCTCAGCGTTCGAAAAAATAACAGCTGCCTCGTTGGCTATGTACCCGATTTGTCTTGGAAGCATTGGCGGAAACGTTTTGAGGGACATTATAAGCCTTGAAGGCGACTGCAAGGTGGGGTATCCAACTTTGCCACAAAAATTTGGTGTGGAGAATTCAGCTAGGATAGCGGCTTTATTCTTTATTGGCTGTGCAGTGTTTTCACCACTTCCTTATTTATTCCGCATTTTTAGTGAGAAATATTTAGTGCTTATGCTTGTTTGGAGTTTGATGCTTATAGGCTGTTCCATTCGCCTTTTTAAAAAACCCCTTTCTCAAGAGGTTGTGAGAAAAAGCGAGCGGATGATGACTATGTCGATGATTTTTTTGCCGTTAGCTCTAATAATTGAGGTAATTGCATGAAAAAAACTGAAAGTATCTGCCCAGTGTGCCTTAAAAAAGTTGATGTTGAAGTCCATCAAGATAAAGGCAAGGTTATAATGCGGAAAAAATGTAGAGAACATGGATTATTTTCTGTTCCTCACTGGCAAAGCGCAAAAATCTTCAACTACGTGGAAAAATTTGACTTCTTTAAATATAACCTCAAAAACGTGGATCCAAAAAAAGATGAACGATGCCCCTTTTCATGTGGACTCTGTAGTAGCCATTCGTCAAAAACGGTTATCGCAGTTATTGACCTAACTAAGAAATGTGACTTAAACTGTTCTATATGCTTTGCAAGTTTTCCTGAATATGAGAACGAGTACGAACCAAGTAGAGATGAAATTTTCAAAATGTTAGAATTTTTAAGCCGCCTTAACCCCAAACCTCCAGCTGTGCTTTTCTCTGGAGGCGAACCGCTACTACGGGAGGATTTAGACGAGATAATACGTTTTGCTCATGAACTAGGCTTTTTAACAATCCTTGCCACCAACGGAATTAGAATGGCTAAAAGTCCGAGTATAGCGGCTAAATTAAAGAGAAGCGGGTTAAACATTGTCTATTTGCAATTTGACAGCCTAAAAGATGAATTTTACGAGAAGCTGAGGGGAAGGAAACTTTTAGAGGAAAAGTTAAAGGTTATTGAAATATGCCGCAAATACGATATTGAAGTTATACTAGTCCCCACTCTGATAAATGGGATAAACAACAACGAAATCGGTGACATCATAAGGTTTGCTGCTAAAAACTCGTACATTGTGAGGGGAGTCGTATTCCAACCTATTGCCTTTACGGGGAAAGCGTCAAACGGCTACTTAATAGACGAGTGGACAGATTACACTTTCGCAGAAGAAGTTGAAAAACAGACCTTAAACGAGATAAAAGCTGAAGACCTTTTCCCAGTGTCAATAATGACGCCGCCAATAATGGTTATGAGAAAATTCATGAAAAAGCCTTGGCCGCTTTTTTCATGCAGCCCCCACTGTGGCATTGTAAATTGGATATATGTTTCAAAGGATGGACGCTTAATACCACTAAACAAGCTCCTTAATTTCGAGAAATTCTTCGGCAAATTGTTAAGGTTATCTGAATCTGTCGACTCAAAAGGGAAAATTCAAATATTGTTAACCTTGTTTTTTGCAGCATTCAAATCCTTGAACTGGAACATGGTCCACAAGGAAGTTGGCATATTAAATTTTTTCAAGACGGTTTTGAGGGTTCACGCGTCACCAACATATAGGTCGCTTGGCAATATTAGGCGAAGAATATTCTTGCTGGGATGCATGGCCTTCATGGACAGATACAACTTTGACATAAACCGTGTTAAAAGATGCGTAATCCACTACATCACACCCGATTTGAGGATAATCCCCTTCTGCGCCTACAACAACATCTACAGAACCCATGTCGAAGCGGAATATTCTAAAAAATCTTTGGAGGCCAAGGTCAAGCTTCTATAACCTTTAGACTCAGCACACAAAAGTCATCAGAAAACTCAAAAGCGTCAGTCTTTTCGTTGTATATCCACAACTCAAAAACCAGGTGAAAGTCTCCTGTCTCATTAAAGGATATTTCTACTGGTTCTTCCCACTTTTCCCCCTTGTTTAATGTTGCGCTATAACTTCTGTTCTCCCTCATTTGAAGAGGAATGGACCGAATTGGTTGGTTTGTTATTTTCAGCAAAACCTTGCAGTTTATACTTTTTTCCATGTGGTTTTCAACAACAATCCATAATTTGCATGTGTTGTTTTCACCTATAACAAGCAGTTCTGGGTAGTTTTTTGCTTCCTTTTGCTCGTCAAGGATGGAAAAGGAGACAAACTCGTTGGGTTTCATAAAGGCGATGTAACTGAATATCAAAAGAATGAAGGCTATAGTTAATGCAATGGCTATTGATATTGTATAATTGTCTCCTTCAAAGAATTGTTTGATAATTTTCTGTAACTTTTCCCTCAACCTTTTATTCCCCTACTATTAGTTTATCAGCAATTTAATTACGGTTACCCTCTGCAAGTATATTTTATCTTAATGGGTTGCTGTTCGCGACAGGAGCAGATTAGAGTTTCTCGACGACTAGATAAATTCTTCGTAGACTTCGATAAGTCTCTTCACATTTGTCTCCCAACTATATTTCTGCTCCACAATTCTTCTAATTTCTCCAGTAATGATAGATCCGTTGTTGTAAGAAAACTCCAAAACAGCTTCAGCAAGGGCTGTTGCGTCGGATGGCACTATTTTCCCGCAATTTTGGTCGACAATTTCGGGTACGCCTCCAACATTGGTCGCTATTATTGGAAGACCGCAAGCCATGGCTTCAAGCAAAACTAGGGGCATACCCTCTCCGGATTTTGAGGGCAAAACGAATACGTCTGAGGCATTGTAGTAGAGGGGAAGAAGTTCGTCTGCGACAAAACCTAAAAGTTTAAAGTTATTTTCAAGCCTAAACTCTCTAATCTTCAAGCTGATTCGTTCGAAATCGGGTCCTCCACCTGCCACCAGAAAGATTAGCTTCGGATTTTTTTCCACGGCCATTCTTGCGCTTTCTAGAAGAAGGTCTATCCCATTTTTATATACTAGGCGTCTGACGGTTAAAACGATAAAATAGTCCTTTGAGAAGCCCAAAGATCGCTTAGCATCATTTTTGGATGCTGGCGGTTTAAAACGGTCTATGTCAACTCCGTTGTAAAGAACCTCGGTTTTTCGTGGGTCTGCGCCCAAGCTGAGAACATAGTTTAGTGTGGCCTTGCTGACAACTATTATTTTGTCAGAGTCTTGTAGAACCCTTCTGCCGATAAAGAGGTCATTTAGTTTTTCAGCGAAATCCCAGAAGCCTCCATAATTTATAAAAGTGTTATGCTGGGTAAGTACTACAGGTTTTGAGCATTTTTTCGCTATCTCTACGGCAAGATAAGAAGAAAGGTAGGGGTGTCCGTGCACATGTACCAAGTCGCTGTTTCTAATACATTTTAAAAAAGTTCTATAACTATCGGGTTTAGGAATAATGTAGGGTATTCCTTGTCCTAACCCGATTCTTAAAGCCGGATAACAATAGACTTCTATTCCATCAAAAACGTAGTTTTTCCTTCTAGTTATATTACTTGTGAGGATGGTGGGTTTGAAGCCCGTCTGCAGTAGGCGTTTGCTCTGTTCATAGGCAACCCTCTCTATTCCGCCCACATGGGGCAGAAAAAGATGCGTTACAATACATATCTTCGCAGATTTCATTGGACGCACTACGAAATTCTACATTCGTCAACTATAAAGCTTTACCTTAAAATGGCTAGGAGCTTCATCCAATATTAGAGGGAAAAATCGCTTATGTCCAAAAACCAGTAATTGTCAATAAGTTTCTTTACAAAGCCCCCTTATTTTTATGAGTTAGAAGGTGAGAAACCTTAACCCCATTTTGAAGAGCCCTATATAAGGCTAAACAACTTTCCTTTCCTCCACTCCATGAAACCGCCGCACTCATTTTCTAACTTTAAACGTAGCTTGTTGAGGCTAATGCCAAAATGGAAAGCAAAGATGCCATGCGGGTTAACTCGTTTGAGGCTCCCATGACATCTCCTGTAACGCCTTTAAAATGTCTGTTTGAAATCCAAATTATAATGAGCGCTGTGATTAGGCTTACGCCAAGGGTGATTAAGCCAGCTGTTTTGAGGGCTAGAAAGACTGTTACAATCGAAATAGCCAATGCGGCTCCCAGTCGGAGTTTTCTGTGGCTACTGTGCATGGCATTGACAAAGTAAGTGTTCATTCCTTTATGAGCGGACTTGCCAGACCAGGCCAGAACAACCATGGAGAGTTTGGCCAAAGTCTCTGAGACTGTTAAACTTTGGAGGATAATATTCTGCCTTAAGTGGGAAATGCATAGCGCGGTTGCTAAAACTGTTATTAAACCAAGCATGAAGCCACCGGTCCCCGTTTGTTTATCATGCATTATTTCAATTTTCTTATCCGGTGGACCTTGATACATTAGGCCGTCTCCGAAATCCAGTAGTCCATCCATGTGGTGAAGTCCTGTAAGTAAAAGAATGAAACCACATGCCGCTACACCAACTAACAAGTTTGGAAGAATATAAGTTAAGGCAAGAGCAAACAGCCCAGATATGAAACCGATTAGGGCTCCAACAGCTGGGAAAAGGTACATGAGGCTTGAAGCATCAACGAGGCAGTCTTCGGTCATGCCCACTGGAAAAATCGTCAAGAACGCGAATAGGTTTTTAATTTTCTTAATCATTGAACTTCACTGTGCATAAGCTGGCTATATGCTTTCTCGATCTCAATAAAAATCTTCTTGGCCGAAATTTTGCCATTCGACTTTAGGATTGTAGCTATGCATGCACCTCCTGCGCCCACTCCCTCCTTAACGGCTCCGGTTTCGTAGGCTTTTAAACCTTCAAATTTTGAAGAGCTGAAGTCTAGGTTTATGGCTAGAACTGGAATTTCGGCAATTTGTTTGACTAATCCAACAAGGTCTGCACTTTTATCTGAAATAATCCATCTAGTAGTTCCTATAGCTAAATTATCGAGAACATCAGGTTTTAATGCTTTAATAATGGCTAGCATGGCGCTCATTTGAGTGCCGCCAGCCATAAATACTGGAATTTTGTCGGCTGCACCCATTACCAATCCTGTGAAGACTGGCATTACAGGGTCTCCGACGCACGAAATAGCCTTCAATGGATTCGTAGCTAAAGCTCCAAATTTTATCCCGGAAGCCTCCAAACCCGCCTTAACTGTTTCGATTTTAAGCTTATGAGGGTTGTTTGGCATGCTGCTACTAACTTTTCCTTCGGCGTTTACGCCCATAGCCGACAATACGCCTAGGGCGGTTGTCGTCCCGCCTGGAACGCTTTCACCGACAACGAGATAATCAACCGTCTTAGCTAAACTTTTTCCTACAATAATCGCTCTTTCTATAACTTCTTCGACAGCCTCTACAGCATTTCCAGTTCTTATATCTCTACCAGGGCTGCCGCCAAGCTCTACGAATGGTGCTTGAGGCTTTATTTTTAGCCCCCCGCTCACAACAAGGGCTGGTATGTCGGCAAGTTTAAGCGCAGCCCTCGTAATTAGGGCTGGAGTTGGTATGCCCTCTGGAGTTACAGGAACACCGGATATGCATTTACACTTCCCGAAAAGTAGAAGTTCAGCATCTGCTGGAGGCGTATAATCTGTTAACTCCGGATTTTTACCCGCGGCAGATATCCCCGGAATTTTTGCAGTCTCAGTCACCCCAATTACGCACGTAAACAGTGGGTTTTTTCCCATCAATTGTTTAAGGAAAACTTCTCCTTTCTCCTTATTGTATGCAAAAATTATATCCTTCAAAAATGGAGCCTCCTTTCTCGCTAAGCCTGTTTTTCATTTTCTAAAATTTTTAACACTGATGGGACTTCATAACAGTTTTTCACTGTTACTGTGCCACCGTTTTTTAATTTTTCATAGAGTTTTTCTGCCTTTCCCTTTGTGAAGTCCCTCTGCTGTATGGGTGTTTCTTCCACCACTATGACCTTTTTGCCTTTTTCAACCGCGTAAAGCGCCGCATCCAGGTTTTTTAGGTTGCCGTTTCCAAAGCATATATTGCTCAGTATTACAATGTCCGCTTGGTCTATCATGCTTAGGTTTCTTTCATGGTTCTCGTTTGTAATGGGTGAGAATGGAGCCTCGCTTACCGTTGGGATTCCCAGCATTAAGCACTCTTCATAGTCGCTGTCCAGAAGGTTTAGAACTCCTGCAGTAATGTAATAGCCATTCCTACATAGGAGTTTAACTAATGGAGAACCTGTTCCACCACCACATATTATATGGATTTTAAGGTTTTTTGACGGCTTAATTTCTTGCAGTTGGGAAATGGGAACTATGTAGAGAGAGTTTGTTATTGAATGTCTTCTCACCATTACTTCTACGTTGAAGACTTTTCGTATATTCTCCTCTGTTAGGATTTCGTCGACTTTCCCTATGGCGAAAATTTTGCCTTTTTGAAGTAAAATGGCCAAGTCGCAGTATCTGGCGGCTAAGTTGAAGTCGTGGAATACTGCTAATGTTGCTATGCCCTTTTCTATGCATATTTTCTTTAGCAGGTCCATTATTCCAATCTGGTTGTTTATGTCTAGGTGGGAGGTTGGTTCGTCGAGAAGCAGCACTTTAGGTTTCTGTGCGAGAGCTCTGGCTATCATAACGAGTTGCCTTTCTCCACCGCTTAATTCGTTTATTGGTTTTTCAGCTAAATGCCACGTATTAGTAAGCATCATAGCCTCTTTAGCGATTTCCAAATCGGTTTGGTCTTCTCTTTCAAATCTGCGCATGTGAGGGTGTCTGCCCATCAAAACAAGGTCTAATGCCGTAAAATCAAATTCTAGGCTTGAGCTTTGAGGAACAACTGCCAAGTTTTTAGCGACATCGGAGCTTTTCATGCTAAAAATATCCGCTTCATTTAACAGTACGGTTCCAACCTTCGGCTTTAAAGTTCGGCTTATAGCTCTCAAAAGAGTTGTTTTTCCAGAACCGTTAGGGCCCAGCAACCCTACAAGCTCTCCGGAGTTTACAGAAAAACTGACACCTTCCAAAACCTTCACAGAGCCGTAGTAACAATCTACGCCGCACACCTTTAAAATAACCATGCCCTTCTCCACCTAAATCCTAATTTTTCCAGTTTTCTTAAGCAAGTAGATGAAGAATGGGCAGCCCAGCATCGTGGTGATTATCCCTGTTGGAAGGGTTAAAGGCCTAATTATGTTTCTCGCCACCGTGTCGCAGAGCACTAAGATAGAAGCTCCAGTTAAAGCTGAAGATGGTAAAAGTATTCTATGATCTGGCCCTACCAAAATTCGCATTATGTGGGGAACTATTAAGCCTATAAAGCCTATTATTCCGCTGATTGAAACTGCAACAGCCGTGATTATGGAGGAGACTATCAGAACCGTTTTCTTGACCTTTTCAACTTCAACTCCCAACTGTTTTGCTTGCTCTTCACCTAACAATATTATGTTGAAGTCTCTGGCGAACGCGTATAGAATAATGAAGCCAATAATAACCGTGGGAGTGGCTACGTATATGTATTCCCATTTGCTTAGCGAAAAGCCTCCTAGAAGCCACATGTAGACTGCGTGCAAGTCCTCTCCGGCAAGGGCCATCATCACCGAAATTAAGGCTGAGAAAAAGCTGCTTACAGCTATGCCTGCAAGCAAAAGCCTAAGAACAGGCAACTCAGTTCCAGTTTTAGCTATGCCATAGACTAAGAAAACCGTGGATATGGCGCCAATAGAAGCCATAAGCGGAATTGCGTAAACTGCTCCGAAAAGGCTGAAGCCAAGTCTTAAAACCATGGCTAAAGCCGCCCCAAAACCAGCTCCAGAGGCTACACCAAGCACGTAGGGGTCTGCCATAGGGTTTCTAAATAGGCATTGAAAAGCCACACCAGCTATTGACAATGCTACGCCAACAATTACTGCCGAAAGAACTCTCGGAAGCCTTAACTGCACTATAACGGATTCCTCTACACTCTTCCACTGGACTGGTATAAAATTGTCCAACGGTGGAATTTGATGCAAAATTATTTTTAAAGCCCTATCAAAAGGTATCGCCATGGGACCTATGGCCGTTGCAACACTCATGGAAAAAAGTAGAATTATTGATAGAGAAACTAGGATAAGCGACCATTTAGCGAACTTTTTCAGATAGTTTATTTCCACGCTTGAACTTTCCATGTTTATCTAGACACACCTAACATTCAACGCTTCCTTGAGGTTATGTAAACCGCAACGCAGGTAAGTAATAAAATCAATGTGATTACTAAAGTTATCCATAAGGGAATGGGGGTTTGCCATACATCTGGTTGAGGCTCGCCTATTAAGGCGAAATATGTCAAATGATCAACTACAGCCTTAACGTAGCCCTCATCCTTATTTATAACACTTTCCAGCGGAAGCCATTCGTGCTTTTCCTCGTTCCAGTAGTAGATTTTCAGCGAGTTTTCATCAATTCCAAGAGTCTTTAGCTCGCTTTTGTGATAATATATTTTTAGCACAAATATCAGTCCCTCAGGCATGCTACATTCAATTTTTAAATAATTCCCTACAAGTTTCAGATTTTTAGGAATCTCTGGACCATCCAATAACGCCGCAGCAATCAAACTGCCGTTGCCCGCCGCTTTTAACACTTCAATGTCTGCCTTAACTAAGGCTTGTAAAGTTAGCGTTTGAGTTGAAAATATCAGCTCCGTTGTGTTTAAGTCAAGGGTCAACATGTTTGTCACATTAAATAGCTCCGGATGTAAAATACTAGCTATGATCTCTAAGCCATCAACCAATCTTGGCCCAGGCCTTGCAACTAACGATTCGTCAAGCGAATATACCTTGCCATTTTTTATTGCTGAAATTTCTTCCCATCCAGATCCCCTCTTTTTCATGGTTTCCAGTGTTTCATAGTACCCAGGCATGCCTCGGACATTTATTATAATGTCAGGATTCAGGTTTATGACCTCTTCATCTGTTGGACTCACCCATTTTGTTGAAGCGTTACCAAAGATGTTTATTCCACCTGCAATCTCAATAAGATGATGCGGCCATGACCCTGGTCCCGCGGTATTGATTGGCGGATACCAAAATTCAAAATAGACTTTAGGCTTGTGGGTTACATTGGATGTCAAATTCTCTACCCGTCTTACTCTTTCTCTAAGAATTCCAATTAGAGCTTCAGCTTCAAATGATTTGCCTGTAGCATTACCTATTAGCATTATGTCTCTAAATATGTCATCGAACGTTCCTGGACAAGTTACTATAAGTGGAATCTTGAGCCTTTCAAGATTTTCTACATTTGGGTCTCCTGGACCAAAGAATGAATACATGATTATTAAATCAGGACTTAGAGCCGCGACTTCTTCCGGGTCTGGATTGTAGATGTTGCTTATCCTCTGTTTATGGATGGCTTCTGACGGATAGTCAGAATATATGTCAACACCAACAACTTTTTCACCTAAGCCTAGGGCATAGACCATTTCTGTAACGCCTGGCGATATACAAACTATCCTTGTAGGAGCTTTTGTTATGTTAATAGTCCTACCAAAATCGTCTATCACCGTTACGGGGAAACCGGCGTTAACATTTTTTACTTCAAACGCAAACAACCCAACAAGCATGATTGTAATTATCAAAGTGCCTAGCTTTTTCATAGTGTTTGTTGCTTTAATGCTGTGTGGTTTCATATTATCATCTCCTTAATTGTCTTTTGCAGACTAAATAGGTCAAGCTCATGATGATCAATGCTATAGCCGTTACGGTGGCAACTACAAGCCAAAGTTCAACAGGCAACCGCCATATAGGCGGTGGGCTTTCACCCATGAGGGCAAAGCTTGACAAGTGCGGAACAAAGGCTTCAACATAGTTTGCATCCTTATTCACTGAGCTAATTAAAGGAAGCCACCTTTCATCTTCTTGGCTCCAGTAATAGATTTTCAACGTGCTCTCTTCGATTCCAAGGCTGGCTAATTCGCTTTCACTGTAATGGATTTTTAAGACAAACGCTAAACCTTCAGGTGTGCTGCACTCGATTTTAACATAGCTTCCGACAAGCTTAAGGCCATTTGGAGGAGATGGCCCATCCATGGTGGCTGTTGCTATCAACGTTCCATTGCCAGCCGCCTTCAAAACTGTTATGTCCGCCTTAACAAGACCTGTAAGATTTAGTGTTTGTGTGGAGGTTCTCAGGATAGTGGTGTTTAGGGCTAATATGTTTGACTGGCCGAATATCTCGGGATGTAAAAATCTGGCTACCGCTTCAAGGCCCAAAACTATTCTAGGCCCGGGTCTAACGATAAGGTTCTCATCAAGCAAGTAGACCTTACCATTTTTCACGGCTTCTATTTCCGCCCACCCGGGCCGCTTCTTAAACTCTTCTAGAGTTGCAAAGTGTATGTGCTGCGCACCGTATAGGCTTATTATGACTTCTGGATTCCTCGCTATAACTTCTTCGTCGTTTGTTTCTACATAATCTGTCAGGGCGTCTCCAAAAACATTGATACCGCCAGCAGCTCTTATCATTTCATCGCCCCAGGTGTTTGGGCCGAAAGTCCAAGGTGGCGGATACCACATTTCCATGTAAACCTTTGGCTTGTCGGTGGTGTTGCTTGTCCTATCCTTGATTTTGTTTATTGTACTATTGAGCTGCGAAGCCAGTGCCTCTGCCTCCTCAATTTTGCCTGTAGCCTTACCTATTAGCCTTATGTTATTCACTATGTCATTCAAACTTTTGGGCCTTAAGGCAATCACGTTGACACCTTCCAAGGCAGCAATTGCATCTACATAGGGGTCTCCCGGGCCGTAAAATGAGTACATAAGCACGAGGTCGGGGTCTAAGGCTGCAACTTCGTCGGGATTAGGCGTATAAATGTTGCTTATTCGCTGCTTGGAAACGGCTTCAGGTGGGTAATCAGAGTATATATCAACCCCTACAATTTTATCGCCCAAACCGAGAGCGTAGGCAATCTCAGTTGTAGATGGGTTTATACACGCTATTCTCTGCGGAGGACTTGTAATGGTTACTGTTCTGCCGAGATTATCAGTTAATATTACTGGAAAGTACGTGTTAGCTCCACTAACTAAACTTAATCCTAACGCTTCAATGGTGATTATTAAAGCTGCGGATAGATACACTAAAACTGCCTTGTGCATTTCGATCACATTTGGATGGATTATCCTACCACCATATATAAAATTTTCCATCTAACCCGAAAATTTAATATGGATAGATAAACCATCCAAGCTACTGGAAGGAAGGTAAGATGGCTCTTTCTAGAAAGGTCCCATTTTTAACATGTGGAGTAACCCCTAGACAAAAAGTGAAAATTAACTTGTCGGGTTGCAATTTTAGCTGCAGGGGTTGTTTTGCCATTGCCAAAAAAGAATGTGGAAGAGAATTTACAGTTAAGGAACTTTTAGAATTACTGATTAAATCTTGTCATAGGGTTTATGGTCATCTAGTTGACGACGTGCAAATGACTGGTGGTGAACCGCTAACAAATCCCGAGTATTTGTTCGACCTCATTCAAGAATTAAAAACTCTAGGCGTTAGCAATATTGGTATATCAACCAATGGATATATGCTAAGTGAGGTTGTTGTAGAAAAGCTCAAGGCTCTCAATGTGAATTATATTAAGTTAGATTTGAAAGCCTATAGTAAAGACATCCATAAATGGTATACTGGCAAAAGCAACGAAAGAATTTTGAAGGCAGTAAAGTTACTTCACACTCATGGCTTAAACTTTTACGTTCGAACAATAGTGATTCCAAATATAGTGGACGCTGATGAGGTGGAGAAAATTGCAAAATTCTTAAGCTCCATAGACGTAAATATGCTTTATAGACTATACGAATTTGCTCCAGAACAATTGGAAAATAAGCTCTCTAGAAAACCCACAGAAGAAGAAATGGTGAAGGCATACAATGCCGCAAAGAAGCATTTAAAGAATGTGGAATTTTTCATCTATAAGCCTTCGAAACCATCCACTTATAAAACTACTTACGACCCGAACTATAAAGTTGTAGAAATTAGAGCTGATGAACTCTTAGAAACCTTTCTGAAAATCGATAAAATAGCAAAATCCGTTGACCCAGAGTGGAATATTCAATTTTTCACTATGAACCAGATTTTAAAAGAGGAAGCATGAATTGCCCAAAATATTCAATGAAATACTGAATCAATGGGTGTATCTTTCTGAAAAACCTAAAAGAATTGTGAGTTTGGCCCCATCAATCACGGACACACTTGTAGAACTGGGACTTATCGGGAAAATAGTGGGGGTTTCTCTGTGGTGCACGCCATATCTTAAAGGAGCAAGAAAGCCTGTTATTGCGTCAGTTGATAAGGCCGACTATGAATTATTGGAAAAACTTAAACCAGATCTCATTCTGACCACATCAGGCATCCATCTAAAATTAGCCAAAGAACTCCACTCAAAAGGTTACAATGTTTTCCCTGTGCAACTACCTAGAAATGTTTTCGAGATAGTTAGCAACATACTTCTTATAGGCACGATTACAAGCAAACAGAGAAACGCGCGAGAATTGGTTATGGAATTACTTTTTGAGATGGAAAATTTAAAAACATACACAAAAATCAAAAAAGTGCCAGACGTGTATGCAGAAGTATGGCCTAATAAATTCTCCATAACCTTTGGAGGGTTGGCCTTCACTAACGACTTTATACATTTAGCTGGGGGACATAACATATTCTCCGAAAGACCACTAGACTATTTCACAGCGGACTTCAATGAAGTGGAAACATTGAATCCCGACGTCATAATTTTTGTCTTCGAAAACCGTAACGAGATGGAGCAAACAGATATTTTGTCATTAACGGAAAAGAGGGGATGGAAGAAAATTAAAGCCTTGAAAACTGGGAAAATGATAATAGCTTCACAAAAAGATTTACCCTTAACGCATTCAGGGCCCTCATTCATTAACACTATCAAAATGTTAAACGTGAAATTTAAAGAGCTTGGTTTACTTACCTAAAGCAACTGTTTTTAAGGGTCCATAGCATACCTTAAAACGGTGAGATAAACATGAAAAAGGCGCCAAAAGTCTTCAATCCGCCATTGCTTAAATACTTGGAGGATAAAGGGATAACTTTGCAAGATTTAATAGAAACCGCTTTAGAGCTGTTTGTACCTCATCCAGGGGTGGAAGACAAGGAAAAAGCTGCTGAACTGCTTAAGGAAGAATTCATTGATGCCCTATCGGATGTGAATATATCGTGCATTGAGGTTGCATGCTTTTGCTTGGAAGAAGAAGCAAAAAAGGGGCTTGTTCCAGGGTTAACTGTTGAAAGGTTTAGTGGGCGACCTGGATTGGTTATAGACGAGCTTCTTGGAATGACCATAGCTAATTACATTGCTGGGGCTCGAGGAATTTTCGAGTTCATAAGGTTTGATCAAAACAAGCCTGGAATCCTCAAAAAGCTTGGACCCATAACTAATGATCGCCGGTGTTTCCTCAAACATGTACACTAAAGCTTTACAAAGAATAGTTCGCGATAACAAAAAACCTGAAAATAGCTTAGATTCTTGAGAACCAGAAGCTGGGCCAGGCGAATCCACTAAAATGGCGTAGTTTTTCCATCTCCTTTAGTATCCATTTTGCAGATTCTGTTATGGCTTGTTTACTGTTCATTCTGGGGTTCCAGCCAAGAGTCCTAAGCTTTTTAATGTCGAGGGCTATTCTTTTGACGTCTCCAGGCCACCCAACACCATGAAGTACGGGCTTATATGTGCGTTTTAAGCCGCTTATGCCCATGACTTTCGCTATTGTATCTGCAATTTCGTTTACGCTTATCCAGTCAAGGTTTCCAATGTTGTAGGCTTCGAAGTAGCCTGGCGCCTTGTTCCATGCTATAAGGGTTGCATCGACTGCGTCGTTCACATATATGTAGCTTCTGATTTGCGTTCCGTCGCCGAGTATTTCAAGCTCTTCTGGGCGCTTAAGCAGCTTAAGGATAAAGTCGTAAACTACTCCATGCCTAAGCCTCGGCCCGACCACGTTGGCATATCGAAGTACTACACTCTTTATTCCATATAGACTGCTGTAAGCATGTATGAGGCTCTCGCAAGAAGCCTTGCTTGCCCCATAAACCGAAACAGGCCTTATGGGCGCATCTTCCCCTACAGGTATGGATTTAGGCTCACCGTAGACGCTGCTGGAAGAGGCGAAGACAAGGTTCTTCACGTCGAGGCTTCTCATCGCCTCAAGAAGGTTGAAGGTTGCGACAATGTTTTCGTTAAAGTGGACCTCTGGATTGGTTGTGCTTACGCGGACTTCAGGGTTGGCTGCGAAATGGAAAACCGTGCCCACATCCTTAACAGCCTCCGCAGCTTTAACCTGGTCCTTCAAGTCTACCTCTAAAAATTCAAAGTTTAAGTCGCCCATATGGTGCCTGATATTGTTGAGGCTTCCGCTGCTGAAGTTGTCGGCAACCCTAACCCGCCAACCTTCAGAAACAAGTCTGTCAACCAGGTGACTTCCAATAAAGCCTGCTCCGCCAGTAACAAGCACAAGCTCGTCTTTGAAGTTTCTCAATATTAACGCCCCTTGAGGCTGTTTTGCAAGCACTTTCTGCTTTTTCTTGCCTCCATAAGTTCGGTTCTCGAATTATTTTGTTGGATAGTGCTCCGGGCGGGATTTGAACCCGCGTCTCCGGCTCGAAAGGACTCAAAGGGAAGCATCCCTTTTACCCTCATCGGAAAGCTTTACATCATATCATCGTTGTATCGGTAATCTGCGGTCTTCTTTTAAGGGTTTCGGCTTGGATTTGGCGTTTTTTTCTGCGTCTTCTTGTGCCGGGATGTTGCGGGCGTGGGATGCTTATCGCCGGTGGTTGATGGGGCGGTTCAGTTACAAATATGCGGTGGATTGCTATGCTTATGCGCGGCGATATGCGCACTTGCTGTTTTCTCGGCGGTTATCTGATGTTGAGAATTTGCGGGGGCGGAGGCATATTCTAATGGCGTTGGCGAATTTGAGCAAGTTCTTGGGTGTTTATCGAGAATTCAAGATGATGGTTGAGGATGCTGGTTTGTCTTGGTCGAGTGGAAGCAAATGCAACAATTTCATGTCTGTCTTCTTGAATGAAAATGTTGATGTGGCGTTTAAGTATGCGCGTCAAATTCTTGAAAGTAACGTTGATGATGATGTTAAAAGGATTGTGCGTTTCTTGGTTTTAAGCGGGTTAAGACCGTGTGAAGCGTTGTTGACGTTTCAATGTTTGGCTGAAGGACGTGATGGTTTTCTGGATGAGGAACGGATGCTGCTGCATTATTGGAAGTTGCCGGAATTTCAACGGGGCGGAAAGAAGGCTTTCTTGACCGTCTTGACAAAAACGATGCTTGAGGATTTGCGATGTGGTCTTCATGAACGCTGGTATTATGAAAAGTTGAAGAGAAGGTTGCACAGTGCTGGGTTGCCAGTTAATCTGTATATTTTCCGAAAGGCGTGGGCGACTTTTATGAGGATGAACGGGTTAGAACAAGAACTTGTCAATGTTTTTCAAGGTCGTGCGCCGAAAAGCGTGTTTGAGGTCAGCTATTTCAGACCAGTCTTAGATGAGGCAGTGTTAAGAGTGAGAACGCTTGTGGAGAAAATGGAATCCGAGGTTTTTCATTGACGAGAAGCTACTAATTTTCGAGTATATTCGACGGTATGGAAAAATAACATTGTTGAATGCGAAGCGGAACGAAACATTTTTATACTCCAAAAGTATCATCTTCTATTCGGGGTATGTATGATGGAATTGAGTCTTGAAAAGAAGCTCGACATGATAGCCGACACGCTCCGCGATTTGACAAGGGCGGTTACAGATTTGAGAGCGAGCTATTCTTTGTTGCTTGAGACGCAGAAGCAGTTAGTCGATGTCGTAAAGAGCGGTGAATATTACAGAGATTTTAGGGAAGTCCTAGATTTTGTTCGACGAATTAAGGTTCAGCAACAGCCGAATATTTTACACGAGGTTGAACGGGTGACACCGACCGCTATAAAGAAGAGCATTGAGAGGAAAGGTCTTGATTCGCCCAGTGCGTTGATTCTTGGAGTGTTGAACAGAACTGTTACACCAGTGGAGATGGTTTATAGTCTGGAGGCAATCCGAGCTCGGCAAAAAATGCGGGGGAGATTGGTTGACTGAAGACTCTCTTGATTCTGCACTGATTTCTGCAAAAATCATGAGACCGGTTTTATCAGCGCTTGATGAGTTTGCACGGAAGCATGGGCTGTCGAGAAATAAATCGCTTAATTTCTTGGTTAGCTTAGGACTGAGTTATTGGCGAGAATTGACAGAAAAAGTTCGGTTAGAAAAAGATGCCTATGTTTCATGAGGTGATTCATGGATGCACCGGTTGGCTGGTGTCTTGTCTGTGCTTCATGGATTGAGGAAGGCTAAAGGCGTGGAGGAAAAACCAGAAAAAGAGCGGTTGCTCTGTATTTATGAACGGTTACGGTTAACCGCGATGGGAAACATTGTTTTAAGCAGACCAGAGGAAATCGAAACAGCAAAATTTCTCGAAAGCAAAGGCTTAGCGCGAACCGAGACCGAGTATTATGTTGATGGGCGCACAGGCATGCAGTCGAGAGTTTATCTTGTTTGGACTGGCGGATGGTCTTGTGGCGATTGCGCTAATGCCGAGAATTGCCCGACGAACCTTGGCACATGGGTTCATGATAGCTTGATGGGAAAAAGGTGCCAAAAGTTTGTTCATAAAAGATTGGTGGAGGCGTTGAATGATGTCTATTAGAGACGCTATGCCGTCGTATGTTCGTCAAGCTTATGAAGAGGTTGAAAGGCAACAGCGGATTAGCAGTGAAGTTGAGAGCGGTGAGTTCGTGCGTGTTGTTGAGTTGCGGAAAGCAAATGGACGAGTTGGAGAAGTTGTAAAGGCTGAAAAGTCGAGGGTTGATTTGGACGACCTGAATTGGAACAGCGTTATTCTTGAACGAGAGGTAAGGAAGGCTATTGAGAAGGCGAAGGTGCTGGAAACGGAAAAGGTCGAGGTGAAAAAGGCGGTGCGAAAGAAACCAGACCGAAACAAGATCATCATTGGTGTCATTCATGGACGTGTTAAAGGTTACGACGCAGTAAGGAGGTTGATTGAAAACGCAGAAAGCTGAAGAAGTTGAGATAGTTCCTAAGTTGTTTCCGACAAAAGGGTTGTATAGGATGACGCGGATGAAAGTTGATATGCCGATTGTCGTTCGAGAAAAGATTTGTGAGGTGGCGCGTCGTTATGCAAAATGTGGCTTGACAAGAGAAGTTTTCAAACAGCTTTTCCTGAATGGTTATGATTTGGTTGAACGGACGTGTGGAATAGAGAGTTTCATCAAACAGATTCATGAAGAAAAGATGAAGTTGAAGAAGCTGAGGAAGGGGATGGGAGGAGGGGGTATCCCGTCATGATTAAAAGTTTAATGGAGAATTTAAGCGTTACGTTTTTGTTGAAAAACAGCATTCCAGAAAATCATTGGACATTGCTGTTTCTTGGAGAGCAAGGCGTTGGGAAGAGCCAATTGGCAAGTTTAACCGTTAAGAAGCTGAGTCTTCTTGAAGGTTTTCCAGTTATTGTTGTCTGTGATGCTATGAAACAATCGACGATAAAGCAGTGGTGGGAAAAGAATGTGCCGGAGCATGTGTGGTGGAAAGGTTTGACGTTTGCGCAGCTCAAGAAACTGAGAAACTGCATTCTTGTCTTGGAGGATGCGCCGTTAATACTGAGAAGCAAACCGAGGGCGATTGCCGTTAAAAGTTTGCTGACAGCCCTTTCAAGGGAGAATAGAATCTTGACGGTTGTGACAAGCCAGTATGGTTTAGGCAGAGAGTTGAAGACTGCGATTCCAATTAGGGTTGAGATGCAAGTTGTAGGTGGAAGATACATGTTCAGAGTTTGCGAGTGGCGAAACGCAAGCGCATGGTTTGACTGGACTGCAAACAGCCCTGCTCCTGAAGAGTCAGCGGAGCCAGTTCTTCAAGCCGTGTATCATGGTGTTGGCGGAGAGAATCTTGGCAGAGCTGGAAGGAAAGTGAAGTCTGAAAGTAAAAGGCAAAAGGCTTTTGCGATGTTTGATGAGGGAAAGACGAACAAAGAAGTAAAGGAAACTCTGGGTTTAACTTCAGCGCTGGTTAGAACTTACCGTTACGAATGGAACGAGAGAAAGAGAAGAAGCGGAACTCAATATACTGACGTACTAACGCTTTTGGGGGGTGGGGGAGATGAAACAGTGGAGAAGGCGAAAATACGGTATGAAGCTTGAACTTGCAGGCGTTTCTTGGCTGAAAGATTATGGTTTCGATAATATATTATGGGATACGATTGGCCCCGTAGATGTTAAGGTGTTTGGCTGGGGAAATGTTCCCCTGCTGATGGAGTTTGAGATGAAAAGATTGAACCGAACGAGATATGTGACGCGAAGCTGGCTTCAAAGGGAGGTGGTTGATAAGTTCAGTCCCGACGCATGGCTGAAAATATTAGTTGTTACCA